>Ga0157362_1001363_pt1 | contig 10271 bp, 4 predicted proteins | sample AttlaeALBM3_FD_111480 | JGI IMG/M metagenome (GOLD analysis project Ga0157362, IMG submission 111480) | Fungus gardens microbial communities from leaf cutter ant in Ribeirão Preto, State of São Paulo, Brazil - Atta laevigata ALBM3 | ecosystem: Host-associated > Fungi > Mycelium > Unclassified ... | reverse complement strand
TTCTTATTTATGAAATATATGAAGGATTTATAAGTATTTAATTATTGTTTGAATCAGCTGGACATGCAACATTTTAAAGTAAGTCTCATTATGCTGTCATAATTATGTAAAGATGCAAAATAATAGAAAATGTCACAGCTTCACTTTACTCTAATAAATATTTGCCCACTTACCTTGATATGAGTCATCCTATGATAGTATAGATTCGATGAGGCTGTAAACTTCTTTCCGCAAACAAGACACTGATGAGGCTTTTCGCCGCTATGGATACGCTTATGCGTGTTTAACGAGCTCGATGTTGAAAAACCCTTGTTGCACACCATGCAGACATGCGGTTTTTCCCCTACGATTTAATATCATTCATGAAATGTCGCATTAATTTCTCACACTTATAATATCTGACTTGAATTAAATATGAACAATGATTCTTTTCTTTAAACGTATATAATTTATTTCGATCATTAAGCCAAAAATGGTCAGGATTTTACAATAGACGTTGTCGGAAGTCGCACCACAAATTATGCAACATTTAAAATTTATTTAATTTGATAAAAATATTATTTGGAATTTATATCATATCTAGTTGTACATAAATATTTTGCATTTTTTGTTTGATTATCTAAATACATTAATCCAGTATATTTAAATCATTAAATGGAACAGATTTGAATTGAATTTCGCAAAAAGTAACAAAAACAAAATTAATTTGAGTTAATGAGAAATTAATCAATGCAAGAGGAAGTGCGCAATAAAATTTCAACAAATAAATTTGTTATTCCATTTGATGTGTTGATGTCTTCTTTATTTAAAATCTTGAGAAATCATTGAATGTTTCGATTCTCTTTGGAATCTTCATCAGCAATATTCTTAATCCATATTAAATTTCGTGAACGATCAAGGTAGAGTCACTTACAAATTGTCAAAACTGTAGTGTAATCTGTTTAATTCATATACTTGACGTTCGCGAAATCTAATATGGATTAAGAATATTGCTGATGAAGATTCCAAAGAGAAACGTTCAAGATTTTAAATAAAGAAGATATCAACACACCAAATAGAGTAATAAATTTATTTATTAAAATTTTATTACGCACTTCCTCTCGCGCTGATTCTCATTAGACAGATTAATTTTGTTTTTGTTATTTTAAAGAGAGAGAGAGAGAGAGAGAGAGAGAGAGAGAGAGAGAGTCCTTGTTTAACATATTTATTTTCGCAAAAAAAACATATTTATATGGATAATCATGAATATCCTGAAAATAATGGATTATCTTTTTCAATATAAGAAAAATTGAATTTTGTTATTTTTGAATTAATAATGAAAATAAAATTAAACTGCTTGTAAATTTAAATAACTTTTAATTGTCCAAAATTACTGAATCTAACAATAATAATTTTAAGATATTAGAAGATCACCAAAGCTGGGCACGTATTTGCAATACTTTTATTTTAAACACAGTCGTATTTGAAATACAATTGTATTTTATATTTCGTATTTCAGCGGATCACATAAAAGTATTTAGTATTTTGTAATTCACATTGATTGTCAATCTTAGTATTTAAAATACAAAATATACTTTTAATCTTTTGCTTTGAAATTAATGAAATTCAAAATATTTCTATGTGCTATTCTGATCGAAATACAAAATGTAAAATACTTTCATATGCTCCGCTGAAATACATAACACAAAATACAATTGTATTTTTCAAATAAAAGTATTTCAAAAACATGCTCAACTCTGGAGATTACAAAGTTTTAATTAACTCTACGCGTGTGTAAAACCAAGTATTAATAGGCTGATATATAATATAAATATAATATAAATTGATATAAAATAAATACAAAGAGATTGAGAGAATCTCAATATCCGGATAATCTTTAGGGTTCTGTTTCATACCTGTATGCGTTCTCATATGTCGTTTTAGAAGAGATGGCCGGTCGAAGGACTTGCCACAGACTTCACAAGGTAATAAAACCCTCTCTCCTCTCTTAATCGTTGTCAGGATACTGCAATCGAGATGATCACCGGCCAACGACAGCGTTGATGATGTGGATTCCTCAGACGTCGATTCGTATTCATCCAGCTCATAATAAGAATGTGATATCGCTGGCAAAGAATGATGAGCGAGTAATGTCATCGAAAGATCCAGCGGGGATTCTATGAATAATTAAAGTAAAAACTTTCAATTGATTTCATTCTCAATTTTGAGAAGAGAGAGAGAGAGAGAGAGAGAGAGAGAGAGAGAGAGAGAGAGAGAACACTAACTTGCAATATTCGTTTTTAAAAAGTTTTTAATAAAGTGCGTAACTTAATTTTAAATTAATTAATTTCGATCATGATAGCACTCAGATAGCACATGGACGTTCTATGGATGTTCTGTGTTTGTATTAGGTGTAGTAAAAAGAAATCCATTATTTTTGCATGAAATTGAATGGAAAAATAATGGATTTCTTTTTACTACACCTAATATGACATGGTCTGGACATCTACTGAATGTCCGTTTGTCACAGTTTCGAACTATATTGAATACAAGCCGTTTTATAAATCCTATGAACGTAAATCCTATGATGTCTAAATAATGAATGTCCATATATATAGAACATATAATTGAGGTCTGTGCCTAACAAAGATGCCAACACCAAATATGAATAAAATATAACGTGGAAGTAACGAGCAATACGAGCAATTGATGTTATATTCTATATTTACTTCTATATTGTACTACTTTACACTTTATATTATATATAATATAATTAGGTTATTAATTATTATTTCGTTATTTATATGTTATAATAAACAAACAATAATCACGCATTTGTTACGTGTTATATAACATAATATTGTTGATATTACATTGATATAACTTTACTACTATAGGAACAAAAAAAAAACAGAATTATTTTTATTTGCTTTAAGAATATTAAATAAAAATCGAACAGATAGTTTGCGGTAATTTCATGTTAGTCTTCTCAACTGATCGATCACCATTGTGATCGTTTAGCTATAATCGCGGTGCAATCGAAAAAAGAACAGGATTATCGAAAACGATCTGAAATGCAAATATGCGGCCGGCGTTTTTGTCGGACGGCTCACAAGGTTCGTGAGTTCCGATTTAAATGTATAGGCTGCCACTGTTCCTGCGCATGTAAATCAAAGATAAAGGACAGTACAATAGCTGTGGGATAGTTAGACGACCTTTAGTTACAATATTGAAACGCGATATTTTTGTTTGAATTTTAAAATGGAAGAATACAGAATAAAGTGTAAATTACATATATAAAAATAAATAAATTTCCTTTTAATTTTGAATTCTTAATGTGTATACATATATTCCGCGACAAGAATATAAAAAAATGAAAGGTAATTTAATTATAAATACATAATATTAAAATTACTTATATTCAAATAATTTTAATCACAAAAATGTACAATGATCTTCGTTTTCGAATTATGAGCACTATTAAGCATGTAATAAAGATATAAATCGATTACTGCCATCCTGATTAATAAATCGTTTTAACATTATTTTTTGCGTTTCTCTATATTTTCGATTTTGCATGCTTCGCTGATCGATCTTATGTATTTTCGATACTCAGTATTAATTGAAATCAAACCGAATATCGGCATCAAATCGCCAAGTTATCATGTAAGTATTACTAGCTTCTACAAGTAAACATTTCATTTGCGAAAGGAATAAGATTTTCATGTGAGAATAGCGAAAAGTCTCCGCAGCAAAATTTCGTTTACATTCGTATGTGAAGATTTCCATTCCGCGCAAGATTTCCGTTTCTACGCATATATCCAAAAGTCAAATCTAATAACATGCAATGTTATATCACTTGCCTTAACAAATTAATTTTTTTAGTGAATACACAACCTAACGAATAATTTCGGAGTGGTTATTTGAAAGTCATCTTTGGTGTGCGAATCTTCCTGATTTTGTATTATATCAGCACAACAAAAACAGATATTAATTAAGATTAGTTATTATTTCATTTTATTATATATTTTATTACATTCTTTTTATCAATAATTTAAAAATAATTATAACTACAATGATACTTTATTTTTATAATATGTCTAAAGTGTTTTCGAGAATCAGTTTTATATTTACATCGTAAAAGTTATAAGAATTTCTTAAATGATTTAAGCACATAAATTAAAATCATATTTTTGCAATGATGTTTACTAGCAATATTTTAAGTGATCTTATGTCTTTCACTCACCGTCTAAAATAGAATCGATCGTGCACCTGTAGATTGCCGATCTAGAGCATACATCATGCGAAATGATAACGATATCCTGCTGTGTTACTGGCAAAAACCAAGCCACCAGCTCCGTGTCCGGTTGAACATTTTTTATCACTTCAAATATAGGTTCACCTAAGGAAATAAAAGAAAAGGAAATCTTAAAGAAAAATATCAAATAAAAAGATGTTCAGAGATGCCAAAGAGTTCACGGATTATCACCGTGTCGCGATCCATTGCTAATACCAACGTTTTGTGAAACCTTTAGCACCTTTGAAGAAAACATCCGTAAAAGCTTCAAAATTATTATAAAAAGATATTATCATTAACATATTGTCAATTGTAGAAAATTTCTAGTTTTTGTTTTGCCTATATATTAAATATAATTTTAGAAAATCTTTTAAACGCTTATTATGTTTTAAAAATAAATTATAAGTACTTAAAAACTCAAATAGTGCACAGCTTACAAAGTATTAACAAGGCGTTAAAAAATACTTTATATTATATAGCTTCATATAATATAAATAATCGCTTTTTTTAGCGCTTTGCATGCGCTATTGTATTTGGGAAGATAAGATTGAACATAATAGAAGGAACAAATATTTAATAGTCACACATATATAGAAAATAAATAAAAAATATTAAAAGAAAGCTACTATAGATAAGACTCTTTTTTCTTAGTCTATAATTTAATTCAATAATTTGTATTACATTATATTTGACTTATTTCTATTTTAATTTAATTTCTTTTTGACGCTACGAGTAATTATATATTGAAGTTACATTAATATTAATTAGTGTAACTTCAATACAGCCACTACTATTATCCATATATAGGATTTAAAAACTTATCAAACTAGATTTGATTGTTTCCGAGACTTACCCTTTACTTTTGTACCAATCAGATTAACTTGTTCATCGTATGATTGAACAATACGGAGAAATCTTATCCAGTTACATTGACGCTTGTTAAGATTATAATTGGAGAAGAAGACTTCGTCATAGCAACCATATTCGCGTCTGATCTAAAAACACATTGACAATATATTGATGTCGAATTCTTTTTTGGCAGTATTTATTTCAATAAGTAGAAGAAGGGAGGTTTATTATTTAATTTTTTTCAAATAACACTCAGTAGAGATATTTATGTGCTATAATTTCTCTTCTGGAACAAGTTTGTTATAATCACAGAAAGATATCAGTGTAGATTGATCATAGATTGATATTATATTTTATACATTTTTTAAATGTCTTTCGTATTCTGTATTAAATTTATTACTATCGTGGGAAAACATCCTGCAATACAGTTCTACAAGATGTCCAAAGGACGTCTACATCATAAGGATGTCCTCAAGATGCCGCTCAAAGAACTATGTTCTATAGGATTTATTTGAATAATATATATATATATTTTTAATATATATATTTGAAATATATATATTTATTCTATTTTTACTTCTTTTTTATGGCATAATTTTTGATTTTTTCATTATGTTTTTGAGCATCTTTGTTTTGATATATTTGTAAAAACATTTTAATTTCACTTCCTTTTTTGCGATATTATTTTTGATTCTATTGTATGTTATTATAATTATATAGAATAATAAAATTGATTATTTAATTTAGTATTAAATTTAATACGAATATTAATTCGTATTATAAAAGATTAAATAAAGTTAAAGTTTTATATACATAAAATTAAATAAAATATAAAATATTTATAGGAAGTATTCAGTATTCATACTTACATCATTGTCATCAAGGAGAGAATAAAGATCAATTTTGTCGAATCTAATTGATCCTTGAAACGGATAAATCAAGGTTCCCGATGGGATAAATACATTCGACCATACCGAAATTCTCATATCCAATATGCTTGAATCATTCTTGAAGAGATTCTTACAGGCTGACTGATCGTTGGTAAGGACCAAGGAAAATTCTCTAGGTATCAATACACAAGTTTCCATAACAGAGACTCACGAGGAAAAAAGTATTTTAAGGATTTACCACACTATACCGGTACTTTCACTTTGCAAATTATTATTTTGAGTATATCTGTAATTCCACCATCAAAATAGAATGTTTTAGCGAAATAAAATCGAAACACATTTAGTATATTGCGTATCAAACGAAAAGTATATTGTTAATAAATTTCAACGCAGAACAAATAAAATCACACGTTCTTTAAAAACAATTTGTTTAATCTTCAAATGTTATCACGATAATAATTTGTTAATTACGCGTTAATATGTATATATTTGTTGCGTATTATATTAAAACACGGAGTAACACATACACGTATACACGAGAATGCAAACAAACGGAGAAATAGAATCATTCGCTATGCAAGGTGCAAGGCCCTCAGCCGACTGGACGGGATTAACCGACTGATCTTGACCTTGCGACGGGTTAGCAGCATTTGCTACCGAATGGTGAGCCCTTCCCCTCTCGAAACCACCTATTCCCACTCGCCCCACCGAGCTCTCATCGTGATTATTATTCTTTTTCATCGGCGTAGTAGGAAATAGCCTTAGGGATATTCGACTGGCCTCGACTGGATTTCTCTACTCTTCATCAACCGCTCGTTGTCATGTGATCGAGCCACTGTTAACAACATCCTCGATTAAATGAGATATGAGAAATTTATAATGTTCTCCTATGAGTAAAAGTATAAGAAATAGACGAGGCAAGCTATTATTAATTTCTTCGTAACATCTTTAATTCTTCATTTAAGTAACTGATACATTTGTGAACATTTACGTGTGAAGAATGATTTATCCACATGATTTATCCAAACAAAATAGACTCTACGCCAGTGTAATGTTCACCCCACCATATGCACTTGGCGTGAGGGTAACTTGAGTGTGGAGCGAGTGCCGATCTGTTCAGCCGGCATAAGGAAGCCGACCGGTAATCCTCCTCGTCTTCTTCGTCATCTTCGTCGCTGTTGTCATCGTTGTCTTCTTCTTTTTCTTCTTCTTCTTCGCTCTTCCACCATTCGCGACGATGCTTCAAAGAAACCACGTGGATGTCCGCGCACCTGTCGCTCTTTATTCTCCCTCTCCTTCGCTCCCTTCCTTTTCCTTTCTTTTTCTCTTCTCTCTCTCTCTCTCTCTCTCTCTCTCCCTCTTTCTTTCTCTCTCTCTTTTTCTACGTTCCCTATCTTCTTACAATGTCTGTTCTTGTCTCTCCTACTACTGTTTCCAGAAAATAGCCTTCATCGTACCTTTTTCTCTGTTTTCATCGTTCTTCCATCAGGTCTGTTCTACTAATCTGCTGGCAACTGCTCACTCCCCACCAGTTACTTCTTCCCCAGTAAAGCAAATCTTTCCCGCACTAGAGGCACAGAGATCCTCGTGCTCTCTTTCTCGAAGCTCTTTTTATTCTCATTTATCCTTCCTTCTCATTTGATTCCCATTGGTGTCTCATTTCGCTTATACATTTTCGACTACAACTGAAGAATTCAACAATATGCGCAACTATCAAAAAATTCCCTCGATGTTTCGATTATGAGCTCATACTCGCACCGAGATTGAAAATTTAAAATTGTATAGAAATACAATGAAATGCATTTGTCACGACATAAATATCTGATTTTTATACTTATTGTAAGACCTTACTTATTTATGAAATAATTATTTTGATATAAAAATCTCGAAAAAAGGAGAAATCTTAATGTAATTATACAATATTTTAAATAATACCTTTAGATATTAATTTAATTTAATTTTCCTCAACAACTTTTATACATAAAATCTCTCATTAAGTATTTTATTTCAGTAAGATTTCTTCGCTTTGATATGATTTTAATTAATTGGGATTTTTTTTTCTATTTTCTTATCTGAAATCATTACTTTTAAATGTCTTGCAATCTTTTACATTTAATAAAATTAGTTATATAATATGTTATATTTTAATTTTCCATCTTTCTAAATATTACCAATAATAGAATTTTTCTTCTCTATTATTTTTCTTCACTGTTAAATTTTCCTTTGCACATTATTTTTTTCACCGTCGTTGCATCAAACTTTTTCGAATCCTTGTCATAAAACAAATATAGTAAGTTATTCTAGTATAGATTCTATAGTATATATTTTATTAATTATCAACATATTTATAAAATCTTTAGATATTATAAAATTAAGTTTTTATTATAAAATTAAAATATCCTTGATATAAAAATTCTCTAGTAGAAATGCCCTCGGCCACGATACTGACTAGCGCTTTACTTTATCACTAGAGATAGAATTTATTTTTCTTTCGTTCAAATAAGTATGAAAAGATAATAAAAAATTAGAATTACCCAATATACAAGGTGTCCCGGACCTACGGGATCATCTCTCGTGAATAGATAGAGTGGACTAAACTGAATCGAAAAGTTCTTTACCATTTTGCAATTTTCATAATACTTTAGGAGATATTAATTTTTAAATATGAATAAGTTGAATAGTCATGATTGCTTGATCGAATAATGGCGCCTAGCGGTAACCTAGGTAGTTTCCGCGACGAATAACTGCGATCGATGAGTGTATACTTGGCAGTAGTCTATGTGAGTACGTGCTTATTCGGTGATCTTTAGAAATTAATATCTTCTAAAGTATATAGCAAAAATTACAAAATAAAGGTAAAGGACTTTTCGATTCAGTTCAATCCATTCTACTTGTTCACAAAAGGTGATCCCGTAGATTAGGAACACTTTGTATATTATACATTGTATATTACACAATGCTTAACAATGACTAAATTATTATATAATTATTACCTGAAATAAAGTATGAAACCTATTATAATGCAACATATCATAAATAGAATCAGAACCAATGCTGAATAAGCCACAAATTTTTCGTTTGGCATCCATCCAAAAATTGGTCGAGTTAGTTTATCTTCCATTAAATGAGTACGCCAATTTGGAGGATTAAGAACTTATCCGATTGATAAAAATATTTTATAAGATAAAAATGTTTCATAGATAATATACAGAATTTTCAGTAATAAAAGTATTCAGAAAAGGAACAATATTTTCTACAGAAAGTAAAATAATTTTCCAACGTTCTGATAAATAAATAATACAAAACCTACAGCACAAAAATTGTAGCAACACTGCTGCAATATTACAGCATTATTGCAGCGATATTACTGCAATTAATTTTGTGCTATATGAAAAAGATTTTAGACTTTTCTATTAACTTAAATATAATATATAATAATATTAAATCATTCTGTTTAAAAAAATATTTATTAAATATATTTCGTACCTTTCACGCGGATTACATTTGTTGTCCATTTAAATTTCAAGTCAATTTGCTCCACGATGCATTTCCATATACCGTGATGAGACTTATTTATAGTAGGAACATAATCAACATTTGTAGCTACAGGCAATGTAACTCCATAGTCTTTCCATACGTTACCATTGATCATCCAATAAACTTTCAAATTAGAATATACATAACCGAGGATAGCACAGTGGCATGTAACATGCATAGATAGAGTTTCACGAATAGTAATGCTTTCCTTAATAGGAACTACTGCCAAAGTTATCACCTTAATTATCATATATGTTCCATCTATTCGATGTACAGTAAGCGTATATACACCCGAATCATTTAATGCTGCTCTATTTATTACTGTAAATTAACAAAATTATATATATTAATTTATACATATCGTTACGTATAAATACTCATTATTGTGAATAAATTATATTACGTACTGATTTCGTAATCTTTAATTTCCCTGTGATGATTGTTTTGAATAAAAATTCCATTATGGGACCACTGTATTTCAGAATTAGGTGATTCAATTCTGATAGTATTCACAATATTAGAATCTGAATGGAGTGATACTGATGCATATTCCTTCACAGTAAGAGCGGTATAATTATATGCGATAACTTTTTTTATTAAAGTTATAGTATCTACAATTAAAATACAAGTAAAAATTATTATAACATATTTTTAAAACAATTAGTATACAAAAAAAGACAATACTCGATATAATATTACATAATATTATATAATGTAAT
>Ga0157362_1001362_pt1 | contig 10272 bp, 9 predicted proteins | sample AttlaeALBM3_FD_111480 | JGI IMG/M metagenome (GOLD analysis project Ga0157362, IMG submission 111480) | Fungus gardens microbial communities from leaf cutter ant in Ribeirão Preto, State of São Paulo, Brazil - Atta laevigata ALBM3 | ecosystem: Host-associated > Fungi > Mycelium > Unclassified ... | reverse complement strand
AGTTCGTGAGGTAGCCGCCTTCGCCGCGGCAGCCCTCGGTCAGCAGGCAGCCCGCCGGGAAGATGCCGGTCGGGTGGAACTGCACGAACTCCATGTCCTGCGTCGGCACGCCGGCGCGCATCGCCATGCCGCCGCCATCGCCCGTGCACGTATGGGCGGAGGTGCAGGACTGGTAGGCGCGGCCATAGCCGCCGGTCGCCAGCACCACCATGTTGCCGCGGAAGCGGTGGATCGTGCCGTCCTCCAGGCACCAGGCGGTGACGCCGCGGCAGGCGCCCTCCTCGTCCATGATGAGGTCGAGGGCGAAATACTCGATGAAGAACTCGGCGTTGTGCTTCAGGCACTGCTGGTAGAGCGTGTGCAGGATGGCATGGCCGGTGCGGTCGGCGGCGGCGCAGGCGCGCGGCACCGGCGCCTTGCCGTAATCGGACATGTGGCCGCCGAACGGCCGCTGGTAGATCCGCCCGTCTTCCGTGCGGGAAAAGGGCACGCCGAAATGCTCGAGCTCCTGGATCGCCGGCACGGCCTCGCGGCACATGTACTCGATGGCGTCCTGGTCGCCGAGCCAGTCGGAACCCTTCACCGTGTCGTACATGTGCCAGCGCCAGTTATCCTCGGCCATGTTGCCGAGGGCGGCGCCGATGCCGCCCTGGGCGGCGACGGTGTGCGAGCGGGTGGGGAAGACCTTGGTGATGCAGGCGGTGCGCAGCCCCGCCGCCCCCATGCCGAGCGTGGCGCGCAGGCCCGACCCGCCGGCGCCCACCACCACCACGTCATAGGCATGGTCGATGATCGTGTAGGCGCCGTTCGACGGCATGGTGATCGCGTTCATGAGCGGTGCAATCTTCTCTTGTGCGGCGTCGCGGGAAACAGCGTCAGGCAGCCGGGACGAAGGCCATCTTCAGGATCGCGACGACCGCGAACAGGGCGAGCAGGAGTGCGGCCCCCTTGTTGAGCAGGCTGACCGCCAGATGCTTCGGGCGCGCGTGCACGTAATCGTCGATCACCACCTGCAGGCCCAGCTGCATGTGGTGGAAGGTGAGAAGCACGGTGGCCAGCAGCAGCACCGTGTTGACCGGCCGGCCCGCCCAGTGCGCCACGACCGGCTGCGGCTGCCCCAGCAGGACGAGCACGGACACAACGAACCAGATCGTCAGCGGGATCAGCGCGATCGCCGTCAGCCGCTCCACCCACCAATGTTCGACGCCCGACTTGGCCGAGCCCAGGCCGCGCGAGCGGCCGAGCTGCGAGCGCATGATCTGCACGCTGGGACCGACATTCGCCATGACGCTCAGCTCCCGTGCACGCCGGACCAGATGCTGAGCCCGATGGCGTAGATCAGCACGGTCAGGACGAGGGTGGCGACGACGGCAATGAGCCCCGTCTTGTTGAAGGACGCCTTGGCGTAGCCGTAGCCCGCATCCCAGCCCAGGTGACGCAGTCCGGCGACGAAATGGTAGACCAGCGCGAGCGTCCAGCCGAACAGGACGATGAGCCCGATCGGGCTGCCCGCCACCGCCTGCACGCGGGCGAAGGGCGCCGGGCCGCTCGCGGCGGCGAGCAGCCACCAGACCATCAGCAGCGTGCCGACGGAGGTGGCGACGCCGGCCGCCCGGTTGGCGATCGACAGGAACATCGACAGCTGGAAGCGGTAGACCTGCAGATGCGGGGACATCGGGCGGCGAATAAGCGTGCCGTCACTTCGTTGCGCCACATACAGCGCGTCGCGAACATCCGTCATGGAGAGCAGAGACGTCCTTGTGCAGGCTTCCGCAGCGTCCGGGAGCAGGCGCGCTGGTTGCCGCGTTGCATCAATGGCTCCTACGCCTGCCGCCAGAACCGGTCAATCAAGCGACTGTGCAGTGCAGCATAGGTGGGACGGATGACGGTCTAGCGCGCCGCGCGCCGGTAGAGCCCCGTTTCTTCCTCCCGCACCACCCGCCCTTCCGCACAGGCGCGGTCGAGCCAGCGCTCCGCCTGTTCGGGAACCAGCTGAAGGACGCGGGCGAGTGTGGCGGCAGCGAGAGGGGCCGGCTCCAATAGCGTCAGGGCCTGGCGCATGAACGCTTCGTACAGGATCACCGCGCCATCCAGCCGCGCCGGCGTCGCCGGATCGGAGGACACCAGGCGCAGGGGCGGGCGGGGAGCGGCCGTTGCCCGCAGGCCGAACGTGTCGCCGGCGGATGGTGGCATCGGAAACGGCTGCGCCGCCTCCGCGAAACCGGGCGGGGCCGCGGAAATGGCCGGAGCCATGTGCGCCAGCAGGGTGCGCGGCGACGTCTCGTCGTCCGGCAGCGGCCGGGCGCCGCGACGCAGCAGCTCGCTCATGTCCGGCGCCGGCTGCCGCAGCCAGACCGGCACCCATTCATGGTCGAGCGCGGTCGCGGCGTCCTCCCACACGGGATCCGGCACAAGCGCCCCCGGCAGGTGCCGCCGCACCGGCCTGGCCAGCAGGGCGGCATCGCAGAGCCCGTACAGGCAGAGCCCGATCGGCACCGTGCGGCCGGCAGGGAGGGCGTCGGCGCCGCGGGAAGGCCGCCCCGGTTGCCGCGTCGTCACCAGGACGCCGCTGCCCCCGGGGCGGAGATGCGGTGCCAGAGCCGGATCGGCGCCGGCTTCCAGCAGGTCGTCCTCCGTGAGGCCGATGGCGCCGCCGTCCCGGGACAAGGCGGCGAGAAGCGCGGCGGCCGGCGGGGATTCCTCGGCCGGGCCGCCCGGGAGGCGCGCCAGCACGGACAATCCGGCGCGTGCCGCCAGGCCGGCGAAGCCGCAGGCAAAGCCCAGCGCATCCTCCGAAACCGCTTCCAGCGCGATCCCGCCGCGATTGAGCGCCTGGCGGTCGCCAGCGCCGAACAGGAGGAATGGCGCCCGCGCGCGCAGCCGGCGCTTCAGCCGCTTCGGATACTCCGCGTCGGCGTGGCTCAGCACCCAGAGCCCGGCACGGTCCCAGCCAGCCAGCGTCGCTTCGAGATCCGCCCGGCGCGCCAGCAGCCGGTCGAGGCGGTCGGGCGGCATGGCCTCGTCCGCCCAGCCGGCAAGACACTCGGCCCCGTTTGCAAGCAAAGCGGCAGGCTCCAGCGAACGCGCCTTCAGCCAGCGGGCCAGCCGGCTCCATTCCGCCACGCCGAGCGGCCGCGTCGCGGCATCTCCGGCAAGGTCGGCGGTGAGCAGCAGCGTTGCCCGGGTCTCGGGGCTGATCCACATCCCCCTACCTCTACAGGCTTTGCGGCGCGGGCGGAACGCCTCGGGTTCGGGTCGAGCGTGTGGCCGGAGGCGTCAGCGGATGGAAAGCAAGGGAGGCGCGATCTCGACCACGGGCGGCGCGATGAAGTGCTCGGGCAGCCGGTCCGGCTCCGGCGCCGTCGCCTTGGCGCGCGCTCCGTGCACGACGTCCACCTGCACGGAACTGGGCCAGGGATTGTCCGTCGGCCTGTGCAGATGATCCGCCCAGGCCGGCCGGTGCGCCGTCGCCATGTGACGCAGCGTGAGATACAGCGAGCCCTGGGCGGCGAGCGCCACCACGATGCCGGCGGCCGTCACCCAGGCCGGACGCGGCGGCTTGGGCGCCTCCCGGCCCGGCGCCCAGACCCAGGGCTTCTCGTATGGCTTCTCCGACCGGGCCAGGGTCAGGCCGCCTTGCGGTCGAGCAGGTCGAGCGCGATCAGCGCCTCGGCGATCTGCACCGCGTTGAGCGCCGCGCCCTTGCGCAGATTGTCGGACACGCACCAGAAGGCGAGGCCGTTCGGCACCGTCGGGTCGACGCGCAGGCGGCTGACATAGCTCGCATCCTCCCCCTGGCACTCGAGCGGCGTGACGTAGCCGCCATCCTCGCGCTCGTCATGCAGAATGACGCCCGGAGCCTCGCGCAGCACGGCTCGCGCCTGCTCCAGATCGACCGGCTCCTCGAACTCGACGACGACCGATTCGGCGTGGCCGATGAAGACGGGAACGCGCACGCAGGTGGCGATCACCGCGATGTCCGGATCGAGGATCTTGCGGGTCTCGACCGCCATCTTCCACTCCTCCTTGGTCGCCCCGTCCTCCATGAAGCGGTCGATCTGCGGGATCACGTTGAACGCGATCTGCTTCTGGAACTGCTCCGGCTTGATCGGGTCGTTCACGAACGTCGCCTTGGACTGGGTGAACAGCTCGTCCATCCCTTCCTTCCCCGCCCCCGACACGGACTGGTAGGTCGACACCACCACACGCTTGATGGTGAACAGGTCGTGCAGCGGCTTCAGCGCCACCACCATCTGGATGGTGGAGCAATTCGGGTTGGCGATGATGCGACGCCTGGCCATCCGCTTCAGCGCGTCCGGGTTCACCTCCGGCACCACCAGCGGCACGTCCGGCTCCATGCGGAAATGGCTGGTATTGTCGATGACGACGCAACCCGCCGCGGCGGCGCGCGGGGCGTGCTTGGCCGAAACGGCACCGCCGGGGCTGAACAGGCCGATATCCCAGCCGGTGAAGTCGAACGTGTCGAGGTTCTGAACCTTCAGCACGCTCTTGTCGCCGAAGGAGATCTCCTGCCCGGCCGACCGGCCGGAGGCCAGGGCGGCGACTTCCGACACGGGGAACTCCCGCTCGGACAGGATTTTCAGGATCTCGCGCCCAACGGCTCCGGTGGCTCCAACGACGGCGACGCGATAGCCCATGGTGCTGGTCCTCGATCTCGATGCGCCCGACCGCCGCCATCGCGCGCGCGGGAGGCACGATCAATCGTCCGGCGGGCTCGGGGAGACCGTCTGCTAGCGTGAGAGGCCCCTGCCGCGCAACAAAGCACCGAAGCACCGGCTGCCTATGAGCCTTGCTCCCGGAGCGGGGCACGCGTCGCGAGGCGGTGCGTAAGGCGCCGGTGCGTTGCGGCGAGGCAACCGCGCCTTCACGCCTGGCGTTCAGGAGAAAAGGGACAAGGGTGGAGCGGCGGATGGTGGATGCGCCTGGCGAACCGGGTCAACCGCCCCGCTGGAGGCTGCGCGGCAAGAACGGCGTCGGCCGGTCCCTTCGCGACGACGCCCGGATCTGGTTCACCCTCGGCGACGGCATCCTCAACGAGATCGCCTATCCGCGCATCGAGCAGACGGTGGTGCGGGATTTCGGGCTGATCGTGACCGACGGGGCCGACCTGTTCGCGGAAGAGCGCCGCCATTGCGTCCACACGATCGCCCAGGCCGAGCCAGGGGTTCCCGTCTACAGCCTGACGGCAACGCACCGGCCGGGCGCGGACGCGGACGGGACGGTGTCGGGCGAGGAACCGCCGCCGGATGCCGGCGCGCGCTTCCGGCTCCACAAGCGGATCTTTGCCGACCCGGTGCGGCCGGCCATCCTGCAGCATGTCCGCCTGGAGGATCTCCGTCCGGAGGCGGCGGAGCAGGCGCCGCTACGGGTGCATGCGCTGCTGGCGCCGCATCTGAGCACGACCTCCGACGGCACGGGAACGGCCTGGGTCGGCGAGTTCAAGGGCGTGCCGATGCTGCTGGCGGAATCTCAGGGCGTGGCGGTGGCGCTGGTCGCCAGCACAGGCTGGCATGCCCGCTCCGCCGGCTTCATGGGCACGAGCGACGGCTGGCAGGATCTCGCCCGCCACCGGCGGATGACCTGGCAGTACGAGCGCGCGGTCAATGGCAGCGTGGCGCTGACGGGCGAACTGGCGCTGGATCCGGCGGCACCCGAGGCGATACTGGTGCTGGCCTGCGGCCGGATCTGGACGGAAGCCGCCATGCGGGCACGCGGCGCGTTACAGGAAGCGTTTCCGGCCCTGGAAGAGGGCGCGGCGGCGCCGTGGCGGGATTGGATGTCGCGACTGCCGCCCTTCGGCGGCGACAATGCCGAGCGGCGCATGCTCGCGCGGAACAGCCTGATGGTCCTGCGGGCGCATGAATGCCCGGCGGTGCCGGGCGCCCTGATCGCCAGCCTCGGCGTGTCGTCCGCGGCCCCGGCAATCGAGGAGGACTACCCGCCTCCCGGCCATCTGGTGAGCGTGCGCGACGTGTGCGTCGCCGGCGCCGCGCTGCTCGCCGCCGGCGATCCCGGGCCGGTGCGCGAGGCGCTGTCCTATCTCTGGTCCGTGCAGGACGCGGACGGAACCTGGCCACCGAATTTCTGGCTCGACGGCATCGGGGCCTGGCACGGCCTGCAGCTCGACCAGGTCGCGCGCGCCGTGCTCCTGGCCGACCTCGCAGTGCGACGCGGCGCCCTACGACCGGACGAGCGCGGCTGGATCTGGCCGATGGTGCGGGCCGCAGCGCTGGCGCTGGTGCGGCATCATCCGCTGGCGGGACAGGATCGCTGGGGCGAGCGCGGCGGAAGCAAGCTGTATGGGCTCGGCCTGTCCTGCGGCGCACTTCTCGTGGCGGCGGAGTGGGCGGAGGCGTGCGGGGACGCGCCGCTGGCCCTGCTGCTCGCCGACACGGCGGACCATGTGCACCTCCTCCTGGAGGAGGCGCTGGCAGCGTCCCCAGGCGCGGATGTCGATCTGGTGCCGCTCGCGTCGCTGGGCCTGATCGCGCTGGACGATCCACGCCTGCTGCGCGGGCTGGACGCGGTGGATGCGACGCTCTCCGTCGAGCTTCCTGCCGGGCGCGCCTGGCGCCGCCGCGAGGGGGAAGCCCCGCGCTCGGTGCTGGTGGCGGAGCGCGCCAGCCTCGCCCTGGCGCGTGGCGACCGCGAGGAGGCGCTTGCGCTGTGCCGCACGCTGGAAGGCATGGCGGGGGAAGGCGGCATGCTGCCGGAGCGCGTCGACGGCCCCGATGGGCGCGGTGGCGCCGTGATGCCGTTCCTGTGGGCGCACGCGGAACACGTCCTCCTGCTGCGCGGGCTTGCCGACGGCGCGCTGTTCGACGCCCCACCGCAGATCGCGGCCCGCTACGCCGGGGGAGCCGTACCGCCTCGGGTCGCACGCTGGCGCGCGGATGCCCCGGTCGTTGCCGTCCCGCGTGGCCTGCCGCTTCGCATCGAGCTTCCCTGTGCCGCCGACCTCCGCTGGAGCGCCGACGAGTGGGCCAGCGCCCATGACACGCGCGCCAGGACGATCGCCCCGGGCGTCTTCGTCGCGGAGCTGCCGGCGGCCGATCTGTCGCACTCGCCCTCCCTCGTCTTCACCTGGCGCGAATGCGACAGCGGCGCCTGGGCGGGCGTCGACCATCGCGTGACGATCGTTCCAGCGTCCTGAATCGAAGACAGCGAGACGGTCTGGGCCATCTTCTGCGATGGCGCGGCGAACCGCGCCGCCGTCACGCGTTCTTGAGTGAGCGTTGAGCATTCACGGCCGCTGCCGGTCTCGATGACCACTGGCCGCGGGCACAAGCGGAGGACATGTCATGGATCCAGTCGGCAGCGTCACGTCACAGGCCGAGGCACAGGAACCGGTGCCGCCCGCCGCGCGCGAGAAGGCGCCACCCTGCACGCTCGTCATCTTCGGCGCGCATGGCGACCTGACCAAGCGGCTGCTCACCCCGGCGCTCTACAACCTGATCGGCGCCGGGCTGCTCGATGACGGGTTCCAGGTGATCGGCGTCGACCGCGTGGAAGGGTCGGACGAAAGCTGGCGCGCCGAGCTCGGCCAGACCATGCAGGAATTCACCAAGGACCCGAACGCGGAGTTCTACACGCCGCAGATCGACCAGGGCTGGTGGTCGGACCTGTCGAGCCGGATGCACTACCTGCAAGCCGACTTCACCAATCTCGACCAGCTGGGCCAGCTCAAGGACCGCGTGACCGGCAACGCCGTGTTCTACCTGGCCGTCGCCGCGCGCTTCTTCGCGACGGTGGTGGAGAATCTCGGCAAGGTCGGCATGACGGCCGAGCAGGACGGCGTGTTCCGGCGGGTCGTGATCGAGAAGCCGTTCGGCTCCGATTTCGATAGCTCGCGGGCGCTGAACGAGGCCATCCTCAAGGTGCTCGACGAGAGCCAGATCTACCGGATCGACCATTTCCTGGGAAAGGAGACGGTCCAGAACATCCTGGCGCTGCGCTTCGGAAACGGCATCTTCGAGCCGCTCTGGCGCCGCCAGTATATCGAGAGCGTGCAGATCACGGCCGCCGAGACGGTCGGCGTGGAAGGGCGCGGCGCCTTCTACGAGCCGACCGGCGCCCTGCGCGACATGATCCCGAACCATCTCTTCCAGCTGCTGGCGATGGTGGCGATGGAGCCCCCGAACTCGTTCTCGGCCGAGACCGTGCGCACCGCGAAGGAGCAGCTGTTTGAGGCGATCCGCCCGGTGAAGCCGGAGAACGCGATCCGGGGGCAGTATCAGGCTGGTACGGTGGACGGGCGGGAGGTGGCGGCCTATCGCGATAGCCCGGGCGTGGCGAAGGACAGCAACACCGAGACCTACGTCGCGCTGAAGCTCGAGATCGACAATTGGCGCTGGTCGGGCGTGCCCTTCTACCTGCGCACCGGCAAGTCGATGACGGCGCGCCGGACGGAGGTGGTGGTGCATTTCCGTCAGGCGCCGTTCGCCATGTTCGCGGACACGCCGGTCGACCGGCTGACGCCGAACAACCTCGTGCTGAACATCCAGCCTGCCCAGGGGCTGACGATGAACCTCAGCGCCAAAGTGCCCGGGCCGAAGATGGAGCTCTCCGGCGTGGAGATGAAATTCCGCTACGAGGACGCGTTCAAGCTGACGCCCAATGTCGGCTACGAGACGCTTCTGTATGATTGCCTGACGGGCGATGCCACGCTGTTCCAGCGCGCGGACAATATCGAGGCGGCCTGGCGCGTGGTGGACCCGGCGCTGAAATCCTGGGCGGCCGATCCTTCGGGGCCGGAGCTGTATCCGGCCGGCTCGGCCGGCCCGAAGGGTTCCGACGAGCTGCTGGCCCGCGACGGCAACCGCTGGGAAAGCCTGACGCCCAAGCCGAAATCCTGACGGTGCGGCGGCCGGACACGACGTCCGGCCGCCCGTTCAGGCAGCTCAGCTGAAGCGCTTGAGCAGTGCGGACATCTTGTGGCGGCGCAGCTCGTGCCGGGCCTTGGCGCCCGTCGCCATGTAGTTCAGCTGGATGGCATAGCGCCGGCCGACGAACTGCTTGTGGCCGTGCCAGGTGGTCGGGCCGTTGGGGAAGATCAGCAGCGTCCCGTCCACCGGCGGGACCTCGACCGCGTAATCCTCGAGGTCCGTCGGGCTGCGGAGGAGGCGGAGGCAGCCTTCCTGCTTGGCCCAGGCTTCCGTCAGCGGGTTCAGATACAGAAGGATGGTCACCAGCTTCGCGGTCGAGTCCGTGTGGATCCGCCCGTCCTTCTCGCGCGTGCGCCCGCGCAAGGTCAGCATCGTCTGGCTGTCGGACAGGTCCAGGCCGAACGCCTCCGCCACGGCATCGCGCAGGCGCGGCCCCTCGAGCTCCCGCACCAGTTCGGCCGCGGCCCCTTTCAGGCGCAGGGCGGAAGGGGGATAGGAGCCGCCATTGGGGATGTCCGGCAGCGTCGCCACCACGGCGGCGAGGCTCGCCTGGGGCACGAAATGCGGGATCACCAGATGCGCGAACGGGTCGCGGGACACGGGCAGGCGGCGGAAGGCGTCGTAATCCAGATCGAGGCCTTGGGTGCTGGCAGGCGGCAGGCTGTCGGGCATCGTCTCTGAGTCCGGGAACGGAAGCGCTCAGTTAGGTCGCGGCCCTGCGGCGATGCAAGCCGCCAGTCATGTGCGAAGCTGGTGGCGGGTGCGCAGAATCGTGTTGGTGGACAGGAACTGGGCGCAGCCGATCTGCCCGTCGCAGCACGGCAGCGGCGCCTCGTCGGCAGTCTGCGCCACGGCGCGGCGCTCGGCGCCCGGCACATAGGCCGTGTGCGACAGCAGCGCGCCATGGCCCTCGCAGGTGAAGTGGGGCTTCTCCACCGTCATGCGCAGGTCGGACGCCGCGGCCACAGGCGCCAGCACCGGGCCGAGCTGGGTCGCTGCCGTCAGCAAGGCCAAAACGAGGGGAAATCCGGCTCTCGTTTTCATGGTGCTCTGTCCTGTCTTCGCCGTGCTTCGCGTTCCGAGTGCAGGAGCAACGGCCAAGCGACTGTAATGGTTACAAAGCTCTCATTTCGTTGAAGCTGGATCGGAATGAATGCCGGCTTCGCCTAAACACGTGGGCAGGGCTTGAAGGGAATCAACGGCTTCGGCCGGCTCCCGGGGCTGGGCTGCAATGGTGCGGTGCCATATTGCGGGGCTTTCCCTGAGCCTTTATCGGCGGAAGCATGAATCTTTCCGCCGAAACGCCCGCCGAACCGGATGAGCACGCCTCCACACCGGTTCCAGGAGAAGCCGGCCGGGGTCCGCT
>Ga0157362_1001361_pt1 | contig 10276 bp, 5 predicted proteins | sample AttlaeALBM3_FD_111480 | JGI IMG/M metagenome (GOLD analysis project Ga0157362, IMG submission 111480) | Fungus gardens microbial communities from leaf cutter ant in Ribeirão Preto, State of São Paulo, Brazil - Atta laevigata ALBM3 | ecosystem: Host-associated > Fungi > Mycelium > Unclassified ... | reverse complement strand
TAATATAATATATTTTTTATAATTTTCTTTTTCTAAAATCTACTTATTTTTTCGAAAAACACTCTTTTTCGCATTTTTCTGCAAAATTCTTTCTCTATCTTTTTAGTCATAATTTTAATGTTATCATCGAAACGGTTTTTTGTTTATAGATTTGGATTCTATAGTTTAGTGTATTAATTGAAAAAAATTAAAACCCATTAAAATTCATAGAAGATACAACAAAGAGAAAAAGCTTCAGGAAAATACGTATAATATATGCACGGAAAGAATAATTTTGCTGACGTATCCAAAAATTTAATTGAATTGAAGGTCAATATTGTTGGATCTATCAAAATGATTATGTAGAAATCTCAAGCATAATGAGTAATATCGATAAAGTTTCGCGCGCGACATTCTAATAGCCAATTTGAACATTGTACATAATTATTTTGATAATACAATACAACTATTTTCAGATTTAGCTAAATTTTTAGATACTTTAGCAAAATCTTTATGTGTAAATTAAAAATACTTTTCAGAGCTGTTAAGGGTTAAATATTAAACTTTTCAAAAAATTATGTACGCAAATATATATAGAACGGTACAAAACTTAGTCTCGCAATGATTGTTTACTTGAAAACTTTTTTTTACAAATTCGCATCGATTAATTTTGTACTACGATAGTTTTTGCAATTAACTAAACGAAAAAATACGGGCGACTGCATTGTTATTAACGTCGTCAGGATCCAAACTTCGACGTTCACGTTATTCTTTCAAACTTATAGTTAGAGGCTCGTCGCGGGAGCGGACGAAGTTCCGGAGTTTGTGCTCGGTAGACCCCTTTTGGAGAGAGAGGGGAGTTAAATAAACCTGAGAAAAGACGACGGCGTTTCTTTTTTTCTTTTTTTCTTTTTTCTTTTTTTTTCTCTCCCGCGCGGTAATCGTCGACGTTGACCATCGAGCTTTCAGCTTTCCGCACCCTCACTCGCTATTCCGAGGTCATCCTCCGACGTACTTCCCGGCTCGTAGATCGCACCGTCCTTTATCGGATAAAACTCAAGGAAGAAGCACGACCGGCGAAGCCATCGAGCGGCCTGCTGCTCGCCGAAGAAAATGAGATAGCTTAATAAGGCGGCGCGCGTCCTCCGGTGTAATTACGCGCCCCAAGTTCCTCGCTATTTTCGCGCTGCAAGTAATTAGAATACCGATAGCTTCAGCAAGAGCGAGAGCTCGCGCCACCCTCTCAATGCGACGCTTAAGATCCCCATTTATTTCCGGCAGAGATGTCACACAGGATTCGTGCCGCGCGTTCTCCCCCGGAATTCCAGCCAGATAAACGTTGCAGACTCGGATTCGCTGGTAATCGACACCGACGTCGACAGTGTCACGTCGAAACATTAAATGCCGAGTATTATTTGTTCTGATCCGATTACGAGGCGTGCCGAGTTGCTGTAGACATTTGAATATGATAACAAAGAGACCTTATGATGTTGATAATTACACAAAGCACTAAGAGAGATCAACACAGACGCAAAATGCCATATGATACGCAATCAATATACATATGAAAATTTTATTTTTATAGTGTGATACATTTCTTTTATATTTAGGAATAAATTGAAGTACATTGACAAACATTTCTGATTAAGAATAAACAAACTAGGAAGTTCTAATTATATAAAAATTCTGTAGATTCATTTCAACTATAATAATATAATAATAGATTCAATTACAAAATTCTTATTTGTCCATTTTCAGAATTTCAATGAATGCAACTAGCATCTTTTTTCAGATACATCAGTTAGAAATTGAATAATAAAGTAAAAATAATATTCATTATCATTTATTCAACTTGTTAAAATATTTGAACGATTTTGATAGGTAATGCAGAAATGACGAATTTGCTAAAATTTAGTTAGATATCAACCTAAAAATAATTTTAACCTATCAAAATTATTATGTAGGACGCTCAAACTGCCAGAATGTCAAAAATTGCAGTATTGCTTATGATGTTTAAGATCCATAATTATTTTAATAACCTAATAAAATTATTTCCAGATCTGCACGAAAAGAAAGATTTTGTTAAAGCATCTAAAAACTTAGCTAGATACAGATTTGAAAATAATTTTGTTGGAGCATTCAAATAATTTTATTTGTATATAGGTTATTCAAATTGAGTGTTAAAATGTTAAAACTCTTTGTAGCTAATCATTTTTGAGAATCCTACGTAATTATTTTGCTGGTCCAACAAAATTATTTTTAGAGTTTTAGTGCATTTAGTTAAATTTTTAAATACTTTAGCAAAATCATTTTTTTCCGCATGTGAATCTCTTTGAATTCATGTCTTAAACCTTTTTATTTAAGTTATAATTTCGGCAAAGTTATAATTTCTAAACGTCAAAATTGAAAATTTTATTTTATATTACCAATTTATAAACAGTCAGTACATTTAATACCTTCAAAGTAATACTGCTAAAGCGATTATATCCTCGCCAGGTCGACCTATTCCGAGTTACACGTCTCGAAGGTAAGGCACCAGGATCGCTCGGATGAATAGATAAAGCCTCTATGCTCTCTCCCTCAGTAATTTATTGGCGTGCTATCGAGCGTTCGATCTGAGACGCAGCGGTGGAGGTAAAATGGAAGATGCTGTATTGGGTCGTACTGAGAACGGTAATTTAAATGGCATCGGCAGCGAAGGATGGAAATATTTTCGGCTGAAATATCAAGCAGTTGCGGCGCTAAATGATAAAACGCGCAAAAATTGCGTTAAGCGCATTAACGAAGCGTGGATGCGTTAATATAGTTAAAAAAGAAAATCGGATGATTTTAATTTACAATTTGCCAGAGTAAACGAATGGAAACATAACAGTGGCGGCTGTTATTAATTATGAAATCAATGGAGCTTTGCCACGATTTTTCTAATTTATTATTAGTGGATTTAACTTCATCAAATTTATAGCGAGTTTTCAACTGCACTTCCAATTTTACGTGTTTTACGATAGGAGATTTATGCTCCTTTCTGTCGAAGGCTGAAATTCATGCTCATTTAAGTATCGGTGATCAATCTTTTCATATCATGAAAATTTTCGACGCAAAATTAAGCATATTCGATGGTAGGAAGAGGGAAAAGGGAAGAGAGAAAGCAAGAGGAAAACATGTCGGATCTCGTTCAGCTCGGTTATGGCTTGATATATCGTCCAGTTACACGCACTCGGTGGACTTGCCGGGCTTAATGTGATTTACAGGAGGGACAGAAGTTTCGAGCGATGGACCGTATGTTTCGAAAGCCCGGAAAATTATTGGATACGTGACAACTCGGGTTACTTTGGGCACGTCCAGAAGCGAAATTGACATCGGCGAGGACGGGCAAGGATAAAGTCGTAAAACGATATGACTCGTTACCATCGTGTCTCTCCACTCCGCGCGTCGAGTAACAACTTACAAGCAATAAACCCCCTTGATCAATAAAATACCACCGCAAATACAATTTCCTGTATATCTGTTGTTACATATCTCTATACAATAAGTGCAAAAAGTACAAGAAAGATATTTGTTTTAAAAACCTTATTTTTAGAAAGTAAACATTAATTTTTATAGAATAATATTTTGTTATAATATAAATAAGAAAACTTTACGAAAATCAAAACTAAAATTTTCAATTGTACGAAAACATTTTGCGCATCCAAAAATAATACAACTTTTAATTTTTTTCTCATTATTTTGATTATTACATCTTTTTAAGTAAAACTATTTCGAGAAATATACAATCTATTTTACTCTTTGTTAAGAAATTGCTAAATAATCTTTGCTAAAAATAAGATTTTTAAAAAAACATTTTCCCTGAACATATGCCCCTTTTTGTATTTCCTACATATTTCACGTTATTTTTTCAAATATGAATCCTTTATATAAATTACACGAGAGAGGGAACTTAATTGGATTAATTTTGATTATTACGATACATCATATGTGCGACACTATATATATTTCTGTACAAATAAATTAATAATAATACAAATTAATGTGTGGATTAATGCATATATATATAATGTATATATGGATTTTGTATAAATTTCCTGTTTTTCAAAAGATCTATTGCCTGAAAATGGAACTCAATATTATCAGAATCAAAAGGTCGAACATCCTGGTCCTTCCTTGTTGATGCGATCATCCATAGAACATCCTTTTCGCTCTCTCGCGTTTCCCTTGGAAAGCTTTCGATGTACCGCGCGAAATTACGTTCCTGGTACGTCGAGTGTTAGAAATTTGCCAGTGACACTGCTCGTTTATCGCCGTGAAATTACGTAGCGCCATTTTCTACAAAAAGTATAATAAAACAAACTCACGGCATGCAGATGTATTGCAAAACAAAGATTAAAGAGACCAGCTGTTACGCATATTTACATTTTTCGGAGATTTGTTTCCGGGGATTAAAATAAACTGATATTACAACAATCTTCCAGATATTTTCTTTTTTAAAACTCGTCAGAAATCTAATTTAAAACGTGGGCTGTGACATTTCATATCGTCATCTGTTTTCATCGTTGTTTATAATCGCGAGTATTTTCTCGTGAGAATTAAGCCAGGCATGAATCGCGATTTTGCTCGTTGTAAATAATACAAACGTTTGTTATCCACAGATCTGAAATATGCAGGCAAACTTTACTAATTCGAATGCGTGCCGTGAATAAAGATTAATGTATTCGCATCACACGCAAGAGAGTATATGAATAAATATCAGCTGGGGGAAGGATAAATGAAAATCGAACGGTCGAATTTAAAAACCTTCCCAGTAAGAGGAAATCGCGTTTGTTGACTGCTAAAAAAGCTTCGTTATTTTCGACTTCATCAAATAGCAACGTTCGCATCTTCAAGTGCTTTCAAGAAGAAATCTGAAAGTTTAGGGGATCTTCCTTGAATAGAAGTTCGGCATTGGTTCGGTATTGTTACCAAAATTGATCAGGATTTGTCGTTGATGTTAACGAGAACTTTATGTAAATGCCGCGCCTTTCGTTTGCAGATGAAACTGCAAGATCTCTCGGTAAATCGCGGAATTATCTTTGAAATTTTCAGAGATAACGATCCCCAATTGACTATTTTCTGCGACTGCTTCAAAAATAACGTTATAATGGACAAATACTAGATATTTAATTTTACTATATTTTTATTATCAAACACGATTAACAATAAAATTGACACGAAGATATAATACCGTGAAACTTTTTAGTTCAATTAAAAACTAGAAAATGTTCTGGATAGCACTTCAGTTATTTTATCCAAATTTAAACTTCTGTACTACATCTCCGCCTGCTATATCTCATTAATCTCCAGTATTCCCTTGTTAACCAGCCTCAAATTAAATTCGTGCTGAAAAGAGGTATTGTCAAAAGCGCATGGTACTACTATTTTCACAAACAACTTTCTCAACTCTCTTGCCGCTCGTATTCAATTTAACACATAGATATCCTAAATAATTTTTACATTTTTTCGATACAAAAATTTCCGTATAAACGCCGAGAAATATTGGAACACACAAATTATATCGCAACTCGTGAAGAAATGCGAAAGTGATAAGGCGTGGTTATATGTCCGCGACAAGCATGAAGGATGAGGGAAGAAACGAGAGAAACAGAGAGATCCCTCAGAGGGTGAGAAAGCGTGCTCAACACGTGTTTCCCTTATCGTATTCATTTAGAATCACAGAATACAGTCGTTCTAATGCCAACGTGACAATTCATCGTTACTACACGCTCTTCTTTTACTCGGCGTTACCGAGCGTCTCAGAAGTAAAAGGCGCAAGGACATTGATTTATTTCGTTCTTCAATAATTCCCTTTTATTTTTCTCGTCGCTTTCGATCGCGGCTACCTTTTGATCTATCGCTCTCTCGACATGTCGACGACGATTTATTTTTATTTACCATCCAACCGACGACCGATGATATTCATCGCCTTTTCTATTGCTCTCTTCCTCCCAACATTCTCTTATCCTTCTCCTGATTCTTTCAGCTCTTTGCAATTTTATTTCTCCTCGTCGAAATCATTGCCGGCACCTTCCGTTGATGATCGGTGTATGCCAAATAGCCGAACCCTTGAAAAAGAACTCTCTAGCAAGGCTATTTGATGAGTTTAACAAAGGGAGACTGCAGGAATTCGCGTGTGACAACGGCGGCATCGCGTTGATTTCACGATTAAAATTTTATCACATTCAGTTGACTTTATGTTCGGGAGTTGCAACGCGAGTTTGTTTTGACGGTACACAAAAAATGTTTGTGCACTGAAAATTAAAGCGATGAAAGGTAAAATTTTCCTGTAAAAAAAAAAAAACGATAATAAAAAGCAGACAGAGAGACGTAACAGCAAACGATGGCGTGAAATAATATAATAAGGTTTGACAGGGAGACTCAGGAAAATTTTATATTCGCAATAAAGAGGAAAAGTTAGGAGAATTGTCAAACATCGTCTTCCCTAAATACTCGCAATGTGTACAATGAGAGTTATACATACTGAAAAGATATCGCGGATTGATCCCTGTACTTCAAAATGTCAGATATCCTTCGTTCATCTCGAGACTCGGCGGTGAAACGCGATAAAGGAAACACGTATTGAGCACGCTTTCTCACTTCTCGCAGCCACTCGCTTCGAGCCTTCATCATTATCTCTATCTTCTCTCGATATATAAGCTCACGCCCGTTCATATCGCTTTTTCACACCCTGCTCGCTTCCTCAATCTCATATCTCAAACTCGTTCGACTTCCTCTTACTAAGAATTTTCGACAGCGTCGAAAAGTCACGAAGAAAAACGATAATTGAAAATATCTCTCTTAAAAATTGGATACTTCCGTAAAAACAAATTTTGTTTTCAATATAAAAATTTGATAGAAAAATAATTATTTTAAGTCTTGTTACTTAATATATTATATGTATATTAACAAAAAATGGTTATTATATTCTATAATATAAAATATAATGTACGAATAAAAGAGAGATATCCGATTAATTAAAATAGATTAATAATGCAATAATGCCCGTTTAAACATAATAACAATATCCGATTAATTAGAACAGATTAATGAATAAAAAAAGATTGTTGAAGTGGCAAATCTTTACATTTTACATTAACCTTAAATTTCGAGATTATAATGTATTTCCAATTATCTAACTTGATTTTTTTATTATGAAACTGAATAATAATTGGCTAAAGGAAGAATATATATAATATAAATTTTTACAAAATCGATTTGACAATATGAAAAAATTCATATTATTAAATACAAAATTAAATATTTTCTTTTTTACTTTTTTAATTAAAAATGATCATATTTTTTAATAAAAAAATCAGAAAAGTGTTTTTAATTGAAATTGCCTTTTCATTTAGCCTTTATATACGTATAAAAGCTGCGATATTCCATAAAATATGTGCTAATTAATAATTTCTTAATTTATTATCTGTTTATATATTTTTATTTAATTATTTCTGAAAGAAAAAGCTTTTACAACACACTCATAAATATCACTTGAATTTCTATACGCAATACCGTAATATAAGGATTAATTTTCAAACAAAGATAATATAGTAAAATAAATAAAAAAAAAATCATTGTTTTAGTACGTCTTTCTAGTACTGCCTCAGGCATTTTGTTCGTTGTCGCTTTTTTCGTCTCGTAAGCCGAGCAGTGCCGGGCTTTGATGAGCCACTATTAACGAGACTCTCTATACGTCGGATAATCCTGAATCGGTAACGACCACCGGGAATTGGGTCAAAAGCCTGGTCAAGCGATCATTCGGCAATCGAACGGCAAATAACTATTCCCACTTGCATTCGTGCAATGCCGATTTTGTAATGATTCCGCGCACGGAAATGCAATCCACCGCACGCGCTTCTACGCGTGAAATCGATCTTTATTTTCGCGTGTGCAGCACAGAGGACAAAAGTTATGGTTGTGTTAATCATACGGTCAACGCAACGCACATTTTGCTTCATCGATTTTATGATAACAGAGGATTGTACTAGAGCCGATTAACAAAAAAAAAAAAAAAAAACAGCTTATGTTTTCAAAAATTTGTTCCGATAGGCACAAGCTTCGAGATACATAGATATGTACGTAACAGTAACGGTTGTCAACGGTAGCGGAAGTAAGGCAAATTATACTTGTTATCTTAGTCGACTCGCGAATAACGAAGCGACAGTGTTCACGGAACACTGGAGAACGGATTAATCGATTGAAATTTTGCATAATCTGACCCGTCATGACGTAGATGGTTTCAGGGCATTCACCGACCCGATATAGTCGAAGTTGCTTGTGTTATAATCTCAAGAGACATAGCGAAGAAGCTAACATGAAGATATCGAATTTCTGGTTTGCACACTGTTTTCCTCAATAAAGATTAATTGAAACTCTCACATAATCTCGCAATATAAATAATCTTTTCATAAACATACATATTTATGTTAGATTAATATTGAGTTTAGAACAGAATCGTTTATATGAATATAGCAACCAAGAGGAGCATCAATTATGGTCAAAGTTAGATGTTAGAATAATATTTCTATATGTATTTTAAACACATTTTATTTTCAGATTGCGCGTCAATTTTTTTTCGGACTTGCAACACAATAAAACTAAAATAATAATTTTACAAATGTGAAAAAATATCTGATCATTAATTTAATATTATTAAACTTGTAAAAAACTTTATTGCGAAAAACATTGTCTTAATAAAAATATTTATGCTAATTTGTAATATGAAAATTAAAAATGTGAAAATTAAAAATGTATATAAAAAAAAGATAATTTTCCAAGAGAATCACATATATATTTTATTTACACTCCCTAAAATTTTTAGAATGAATTGTCACTTTGAAAAGTGAAATCTCACTCTTAAAGTTTAAAAATTGAATCACTCTTTTTCAAATCAATTTTTACTCTTTAGAGTGAAAAGATTCCATTCAAAGAATTTAAAGTATATTTAGTTTAATATAAAGTTTAATATAAAGTTTAATATAAAGATAAAAAAAATCTATGTAAAAAAAAAGATAATCTTCCAGAAATTAAACATCAATGTATTCAATTATATATTTTATAATAGTCATTGTGTTGATAGCATTTCATCTAAGGAAAATAATCCATATCTATACTGCTTATCAATTTTTTTTCTACGAAAATCATTGCATCACGTTTACAGAAGAATTATCAATCATTGGGCGATAATTCAGCCGATGATGATCGCTTCAATTTTCTATGTCATGTGTCGATTGCAAATGTGAGCTTGCATCGTCCTCGAACAAGCGGTACTATTTTTCTTACATGTGAGATTGCTGCACTCTTAACAAACGTCAAGTCATTGTTATCGGACGTTCAGAATGAGGGGACGGTTTTCCGGCGCGAGAAAGAAACGGTAGAAGCAAAATCGATGGGTCGAGGCAACGCTGATTGATCTTGGGCTATTCTCAACGGGGTTTATAAACGAAGCGCATTAAGACAGACTAACCGCCGCTATTTAGTACTGAAGGTAAACTCAAGCGCTAAGTAATTAATTTTTAAACGGACCTTACATAAGTTCTTCCCTGGAAAATTTTCTGAAAAAGCATTCCAGTACAGATTAATAATGGATTGCATATTCGAGCTCCAAAAGAAGCATATGAATTAATAAGAAACGTTAAACGAGCGCGAGATTGATGTAAAACCATTATGTGGTTTATATGTCTATTTACGTATGTCATCGAAATGAAAGATTCCTGATGGAAATTTCGTAGAAATATTTTTATCTCTGAACATGATAAAAGCAATAAAATTATATGCTTATAAAAAATTCACTAAACTTGTTTCTTATCGCATGTCTGGAACGGTTGTAATACTAAATTCGAGTTTTCATATCACACATTAAACAGGCCATGATAAATAGGATACCGAGCAACCGAATTAATCCTCCGCATTAAAAATTTGTGAGGCAACTTGTATAAAAAGCATTACAAAATGTACAGTGTACAGTGTGAAAGGGATAAAATTCGCGACGGTCGGTGTAACAGAACGCAGATAACTCAATGCGCATTTAATTAGCGATGAATTTTTTTCTGCTTTCCTCTAACGAGCGCATCGCGACGTTGTACCGCGGCATCGTAATTGAAAATGGAAGAGAAATACGAGTTAACGTCGCGTCTAAGAGTGGAAGCAAAAAGAATCTACTATATGTCATCGAGGACGGTCGCATATATCCGGTTTTCATTAACTGTTTGCGACTCGATTTGCTCGGATGCATGTCGACGTAATCGCGTAAATATCGTCGAGAAATTGT
>Ga0157362_1001360_pt1 | contig 10277 bp, 2 predicted proteins | sample AttlaeALBM3_FD_111480 | JGI IMG/M metagenome (GOLD analysis project Ga0157362, IMG submission 111480) | Fungus gardens microbial communities from leaf cutter ant in Ribeirão Preto, State of São Paulo, Brazil - Atta laevigata ALBM3 | ecosystem: Host-associated > Fungi > Mycelium > Unclassified ... | reverse complement strand
ATATATATATATATATATATATATATATATATATATATATATATATATATATATATATATATATATATATATATACATATATATATATATAATATTTCTATTTTATATATATATATTTAGTTGGTCGCATGCACTGAATTGTGCGTGTTACAAAATAACATTCTTGAAACAGCCGATACAGTATCACTGATCGCGTATACGGCACGAAAAGAATTTACTTTCTATCGACACAAGTACGAACAGTCTGTGAAAAATTAAAGCTGATATTTTGATTACGAAACCTACGTCACTTAGTTCTAGCATATAAACTTACCGCTTCTTTACCTTCATGTAAAAAAAAAACGCAACCACAAATATTTGTTTTCATAAAACTGTTCGACTCGTAACAAGCATTGAGGCTATGTTCGAAGGAAATTTGCTCGGTTTCCACGTGCTATTTGCTATTAGCGAGTATCTTGGATATATAGGAGAAGTCATAACCGAGTAATCGTTTTGCACTTACCGTGGTATTACCGCAGAACTGAATGGAACAAATGAATCGTCAAATGTCTTGGAGCGATGGTAATTCATGCACTACAATCATCAAATCTTTCTTGATACTTGATCTTTCCCCTCTCGATCCTATGATGCTTCCATTCATTCATGATAAATGTGTATAAGAGAATGATTGTTATAATAAAATTTTGTTTTTTTTTTCATAGAAAAAAAATATATGTAAATACGTTAATAAAAAGTATATAAATAAGTCATAAATATTTATAATATCTTGAAATGTATAAAAAATAAAAATATTAATTAATTTGAATCATACTTTGGGCTCAATATCCAATGTAGAAATTTCATGTTAAACAACATTTTAAATACAGATACTCAATTTTTATAGACTAATTTTTAGTTTATAATAAAATTTTTTATTATGATATAACAAATTTGACATAACAAGAATTTTTCCTTTTTTCTTTTTTTTTTTTTTATCGAATATACTTTTGTGCAGTTTTCTATGCAACACAGAAACTTACAGCAACAGTATTACAACGTTTGCAACATTACTTGACGATATTGCTGAATGTTACAATATTGCCGTAATATTTTAAGAATGATTTGTGCTGTATAAGATTTAAAAGTTAATGAACCAGAATGTTTGCAAGGGAGGGACAGTATCGCCTGCGCTGCTTCGAAAATAACAGCGCAGTAGATAGAAACTCACAATCGGCAAGAGTAAAAGTAAATTTGAGCAACGCAGGCAATGCCGCCTTACGTTTGATTCATATGTGTATCGACCCAAGTACACTCGGTGTGCACATTGGAAAGCTCATTTTCAATTCATATTAAAATCAAAAGTTTGAACTAATTATAAATATCACGATGCAACAAAATGTTACGTCATCTTTGTAAATAAAGTGACGGTTTATTTATTTTTATAAACGTTATAAAGACTATAAAAAAACATTATAAAGACTATAAAAAAAATTAATTGGTATTATATTATTTTTATTATTAGTTTTTATTTATTAATTCAGTAATCTTTTTAAAAACAGAATCAATTTATATCTTATTGAAATAAAAAAGTTACATCTGGAATAGTTATATAGAAATTTATACATGTAAAAGTTACATCTGGAATGGTTATATAGAAATTTACATAACAATTGATGAATTTACACAATTATTTCTTAAGATATTAGGCATTTAGACTTAAAAATATGACAATCAAAAGAAATGACAAATACAAACACAATAATGTAGCCTCGGACGTAACCAGAATATTTATAATAATTATAATTCTCGAATCAATACATCGGCAATTAATACATTTCTAATTACGACAAATTTTCATTAAAAACGTATTAATATTTAATATTTAATTTTCTGTAAATATATACGTATTCCGTTAGATTGTAATTTATAATGTCAAATTGTAGTTATTTTTAATCAAGTGAGTTATCTTTAATTTCTCAACTAGATCGCCATCACTCCTATCCAATATACCGTCAATTTAATTAAAACAATGGATTAAACAATTTATTAAATGTATTAATTTGACAAATTTAGTTAATTATTTATTAAATGCATTAAATTGCATTGAACGTTGTTTACTTGAAACTAATTACAAAAATAGATTACATTTTGACATACATGAAAGTTAAAAATAATAAAATGTTATTATATATATTATAATGTTATTATATATATTTAATTAAAGGGATTTGGTTACCATCGCTCCTTTAATATCTAATAGTGTAGAATTAGAATTTTCTAATGTTTTCCAAAATTCTAAAAAGAGTTTCTTGATATTTTTCAGAATGGCAAGGACATTTTTATTGAGCTTAATAGTGGCGTTGCTGCTAATCTTCGCTCTTACTGAAGCTTCTCGCGGACAGACTAATCAGGTAATTTAGTATCAAAATATATAACTGTAATTTACATATATAAACGATACGTAAGAGATATAAAAAAATTTATCTTTTTAACATGTGTAATAAATAATTGTTTCAGAATTATATAATGACACATTATATAAATATATTAATTATATTAATTATAGGATATTTTTTTATTAAAAGATTAATTTTAGATTTCAAAGCTAAATTTTAGAATTATTCAGAAAGGAAAAAGTTATTTATGTGTATACATTCATTATTAGATCCAGAAGGCGAATAAATAGTAATTTTAAATATAATACATCATCCTCTAAAGAATATATAATATATGAACTTCAATTTCCAACTCTGCATTACATGAAATACGTTATGTAACGTAAAGCATTCGTGAAGACGCGAATTAAAGACAGGGATTTAAAAGAGCATAATCATCTATAAATTAATGCACACAAAGTACACGTATGAAGAGACCGGTAAAATCCGCGTTCGCACGTGTTTTGTGTCAAGGATGCGCGTTTGATATCGGGCGTTTATGATATTGCAACGTGCGCGCATTGTTTTTTCCTTTTTTTTTTCACGAAGGCCGTCGACCCAGCGGAACGAGTCGATTCGTATTATTCGACTAAATCGCACGAGTGCAGTTGCACGCGGTGCATGATGCTCGATAATTAGAAGCCGAGAAAGGAAGCAATTCCTTTATTAAATGCGATTATTCGTATGTAACAACGAAAAAGAAAATCTTTGCGAATGACTTACGACGATATTTTGTTTCTTATTCGATTAAATTGCACATCACGATTTAATTTAAACATAATGTCGTCTTATATTGTTTCAATTGTACAGGATATCCTAAGATTTCACTTTGATGACAAATTCCTTGATTGATTTGTAATTTCCTTAATCAAAAAGAGATCTTAACTTCCGTGTTATTAAAGATTTAGGTCGAAGCTTCCGAGAAGTTTAATTAAAAAACAGAAACTTATTATTTACTTAAATTCAAAACTTACTTCGTTTAAATTTTAATTTGCAATACAATTTTTTGATTTGGCGATAAAGACACACATTAACGAGTTGCGTCAAATAACAATCATCCTCTTAACATTTTTTTAAAATTCGATATTATATTTGTGTCAATGAATTCATTATTGAAATAAAGTTCAAGTGTAATCATTTAAACAAGTTGCTATAGAATAAGAATCATTTTTCAAAACTCTACAATAACATTTCTTTGAAATTTACATTGAATAATTATAATTTATACATTTAGAACGTGACGTTAATGAAAGCAACGATGTCACGCAAAAGAGAAATTAGAAATAGTTTGTGACTTGTCAATGAATCATACGTCTTTCTCTCTCGATCGTATACTTGAATGTCCAGATTTCAGTTATTCGTTTTGCATTCGCCTATAATAATACGATTGCCAGGAAGATCTCGGACGCTTTCGCCGGCTCTTTCACCGTAAAAGTCGTTGAAGCGAGTTCGTGGCGTACAAGAATATATAAGTATAATCGTTCTTCCGATCAAATAATCTATTAAAAGAATTCAGATTAGCATATATTTTTGATTATATTATCATGAAGCTTGATCGTAAATATTAGTTAACACGTACATCGGAAATTACTAGCAAGACTCAAAACCATGAAGAGAACTTTCTCAACATTTCAATTCGCGTGTTACTATAATATAACTTTTGTTAAATAATCTGGAAGAATGTAAGATTATTATCGTTTAATTTTTAATTTAAATGGAACATTAAAAAGGATATAAAAAAGATATAGCGCTGCTTTATACAATGTATAATAATGATTGCGTAAGATAATATTAATTATTATTAATTTTTCGTAACTTGAGGATATTATTTAATTATATAAAAATATTATAAAACTATAATAATTTTATGAGATCAGAAATTTAACTCGAGAGCTAAGAACATAACTTCACGAATTCTCTTTCTATCGCTCTTTAAATCGCTCTTTAATGTTTTATTTGAAAAAGATGAACATAAAGTACATATTTTCATCAAAGTAAATATAAAACTATGAAATCAATAATTTTTATCATCTTTTTTAGTCTTTTCATGATTGAATATATTATATCTCGTATGTACATTAACTTCCTCACTTGATTGATTTTCGCATTAAGATGATCATTTGTTATCATTATTTATTAATCAATAGACATACGTAAACTGCCACGAATAATGCAATTGAAGCTTAAGCGAACGAATTTGACACGCATGAACTTCTTGCTTATTCCTTCATACTCAGTTTTATGCAACAATATTTGCGACAGAAATACTTATATATGTGTGTATATATATGATAGAGGGAAACTTTTAGAAATTTTGTTGGAACAAATTTATTACAATTTTTTATAATATAATAATAATAAACTTATCAAAAAGATAATAATGATTAAGACTTAACATAAATATTTCAATCTCCAGATTATTGTTCGTTATACTCTAATTCTAATAGAAACTGATCCTATTCTGTGCATTATCGTCGTCAGTAATATAATTGCAGTTCTTATGTTTATCAAACGTACAAGCATTTCACGCACCATTCTAGATATCTAGGCAGCATAGATATAGCATAGAGCACATATAAATGGAGTGAGAGGATAAGAAGGAAAAAAGAGATCGCAAGTTTGTATGGACCACGCCTAGTCGTGCGCCATTCGCTTAGAGAACGATATATACCGCGTGATCAAAAATATCTGTCTCCCATGTGTTTGTCCTATTTTCGTAATGTTACAGTTTGATATAGTAATTATAGTAGAATATTATAAATAGAAAATAGAATATAGTTGAATATAATCGATTATAGAATGAAAGTCTATAATCGATAAAGCTCTATGTCGTCAATTCTTAAGAAGTTAATCACGATTTTAATTTAATGACTTATTTAATAATCAAATTATTTAAAAATACTTTTCTCTTATTCGTTATATTTGCTATTATAGGCGAGTATAATTATTATTGAATATAATAACTACAAAGTAAAATATAATTAAATAATGTTGTTAATTAATTATTTATCAATTGTGTCAAGTAAGTTGTAATCACAATTTATTTAATTATTTACTTAATTTAATTATTCAAAAATATCTTTTCTCTTTATTTGCTTGTTTATAATTAAATATAGTAAGTAAAAGTAAAGAATATAGTGGAATACAATTCATCAGTTCTTTTCTGACAATCGTCAAGTAGATTGTACAATATTAATCACGATCTCCTTAATCATCTCTTTAATAGTCTAATTAATCAAGAAGTCAACAAAATGAATTTCGAAGGGAATTAATATTGTCGATGCTACCTGATCGTTAAGTTCAAGATTGGACAATTTTGTTTTCATTAGTATTCGCAATTACCTGCGCCTAGCGAGGCAACGCGTATTCCTTCGGTGAACGTAAGCGCGATGTTGATAATTATTCCGCTGTGTGCGCCGATGATCATAATCTAATAGAAGCAAGAGCGAGATGATTTTCTTATAGATTTAATAACGCGTTACGTAAGACAAACATTTCTTATTCCAGGATAATTTTTTTTTATCATTGTGTAAGTGGCTCCTTACAAAGCGTCGTCAACATCTTTCATTTCATCATAATAATGGATAATTGTAATGTAACGATATGAAGATCTCGCGATTTGTAAATCGTCCCGACGGAAATTGGCGCACAGTTCAAGGCAGACGCCTCTTACCACGTCATATATAATGTCCTTAATTGTTAATGTCAGGAATGTAGTTTAATAGATCATTTTTGAATTAAACACGGAGATATATTCGGAATAATTAAGATAGCGCTAAGATCTATCAAAACTGATTCTTTGCATATTCATTATAATTTAACATTACAATGAGATGCTATAGTTTCATCAAGTAGGTACACTCAAATAGAATTATCATGATCCTATTTGTTACTTATAAATTCATTTTTTAATAATAAATGACATCCTATAATATTATTATGATTTAATTACGATTTTGTACTTTACTTGAGTATTATTTTTTTATTTATCTCTCTGATATTTTATGATTTTATCATAACTAATAAAATTAAAAAATATATTACACTGAGTTTGCACATCTTTTATACATAAGCGAAAGTATTTAAAGTATCATCAGTGAGAGTCAGTTCGATTTTGTCAATTTCTCGAGCTTGTTTCTTGATCTGCTACTTCCGAATGAAGTATCAGAACCACTGATTAACATAATCAATTCTACAAATGGATATAAGTCGCGAGGCCTTCGTTTCTTTCTCGATAGACGGTTGGTGCGAGGCCTTTAATTAGAAAAGCAAATTACACAATATAGTAAAACGTTGCGATCGATATCTAACAAACGTTCGTATGTCGTAGTATCCTTTGGAAAGAACGCTTTATAATTTAGCTCTATGATTAACAATCGACATTTCAGCACTGCTTTCGTTCAATCTCGAAGTGTGCTCGCGTACGTGCGCACGCGGTTGCGTATATCATATCACACTAAATGCGCGCCTATGATGCTTTATTGCGCGTACAAGTACACAAACACACGCCGACAAGTGTACGTCGCAGACGGATGTAGCACATTGCACAAGCATGCGCGAGTGCGATCTAAATCGAGTTTTCCATCGGAGAAAGCGCTTCTTTTGCATCGTTTATTTCACTAGACTTCCTGATTTATTTGCCATATCTCGTGCTCTCTGTCTCGTCTTTATTTACTCGAACAGCTTCGTCTAATGCGAAGAGATTAGGATGCACATCATTAATACACATATTGCAATCGAACTTTATTCGATAGTGTTACGTGGTACTATACTAATTGGATGATACTGTTACGATATATTAATTACGCTAAGAACATAAGAGAAGCGAAAAAAATGCGACTAATTATATTCTACAAAGTTAATGGAATGTCAGAAGTAACGTAAAACTTACCTAATTTTTCTATGAAAGAAAAGGGGAACAGAATTTTATATTAAAGATACCAAGAAATATCTGCACGATATATAATATTTTAAGAATAAAACTAATTTTAAGAATAAACTATTTCTTTTTATTTATACATAGATAAAATTATGGAGTAAATGATAATGTAGTATACTTGGTATTTTCTTAATTGTGCCAGCAATAATATACCGCATTGTTACGCGCGCATTAAACTCATTGTTAATAACTCATTTACATAAAGTTTCTGAAAACCTGCAATCACAATTGTAATGCGAAATAATTGCAACGGTAAAATCATTCTCTTACACATTCTACCTGTAATATTCGAATAATGATACAATGTGGTTCAAGTTGTCTTAATTAATTATGAGAACTGTAATGTGTTTACTTATTGTTCACGATATCAATTATCTGAGAAATAACACGAGAGAAACGAAAACTATTTCCTCATGGTATGACGCTTAGATTTATCTACAATATACGAATACGCGGCAGTAAATGTGCAAATACCTATAAATCTTTTGTTAAGAAGTTTCTTTTGTTCCCCTTCCTTGCGTGAATAACTTGCTGAAAAATGGCAAATGTAAAAATTGGTGCACTTTATCGAACAGCATCGAAACTTGAGCTTTGATAGATTCTTTCTTTGTGGCGATTACGCAATATAAATCTTTTACGCGTTATAAATAGGATTATAGGTTCAACTTTAACCTATCTAACAAGATTCAATTTTTTTTTCATGACAGTATGACTTATAAGATTAACTGAATTTGAACTGAATGGAAAGTGCAGTCAGATAAAACGAAAGCAAAAAAGAAATAACAAAAGCTGACATAATTTTGTTAGAAAAGTTTGTTTTGTGATAATATAAGACGATATACCATGAATAATTTCGATTGTCATACCACGAGAAAGTATTCTTCATTCCTAAACAAGCGCAGTTTCTTTTGCGTCATTTCTCAGACAATTGAACTACGAACAATAAACGCTCGTTCTTACAATTCATTAAAATCACTGATATTGCATTGAATTATTATTCGAATTTTTATCATAAAAGTTCAATTTTTTGGTGCCATGAATTTATAATCAATGACAAAAAATTTTTATGTATGGAATATGTTACATTTTGATCAAATAAATTATTACACAAGATGCTTATTGTTTTTGAAAGTTATAATATTTTACAGCTCTCTCTTTTTCTCGCGTTCTTTTTTCTTTTTCAATATACTAGAAACTTAAATGCTAAATCGATTCTTATATTAAAAAATATAATAAAAATATATAAAAAAATTAATATTTTTACATTTGCGACTACTTAGCTTACATATATGAAACTATCCATAAAATAGATTATACACGAAATAATTAAAATTTTTGATGTATAGCGTCTTTTGTCAGTCACAAACAAAAAAAATTATTATCATATTATTATCATATTTTGTAAATTTTTTTTTAAATATCTTAATATATATTTTTTTAAAATTGAATATCGATAAAGAATGTGCTTTCTCTTTTTTTTTAGATTTCCAATAATGATTTCCGCATTTTATAGCCATAAAATCGATGTTAATTTTTAAAGAGAATTGTAAAGAGGAGGACGCATAAATTAATTTGATTATGTGAATTCAAAACACATAATTATCCCGAAAGGTCAGAAATCGAAAGTATAGCATTAACTACCTATTCACGTAGTAACCTATTCACGTCGTTTACGCTGCTCAACTTTATGATGTTTGTATATGTCCGAGTGTCCTTCAGCTATCATTCGATTTCACTCGTTAACGGGAAAAGTTGCTTTATATTGCATGCAACGTTTAAACTCTTAGTCAAGATTATTGCATTCAAGTGATTCATTTCGCATTTGCTTGCAAGTGCAAAAAGCTCTTTGATATTATTTAATCAAGTATCATTTTCAAGTGTAAACATTTCTCTATATTAACATTTATTTAATATCATACGTTAATTATTAATATTATTGATTTTATAATATCTTTTGTTTATTAATTTATTAAAGCTATATATAAATGCAGGAAACTATCTATTTTCAGATTTAAAATACATTTTTACATTACATCGCTCCATTGATAGAAATTTTACATGTGACACATGTAAAAAATTACCATTTAAATTGCAGTGTTTGAAAGCGATCGTGGTTTAAAACGACAATTTTAAGAATTTATGACACTTTAAAGTATATATTATAATTGAATGTATAATATGAACAAAAGTGAAATTATACATATTCTTTACTTTAATTAAAATATTGTTTAAATTTAGAATTTAAAAAATTTTCTATTGAAAAGGTGTTAATTTTGATATGTGTTACTTTTTTTATCAATAGAGCGACGTGACGTAAAACATTTCAGAATCATCGAAAACTTAATTTTAAGAACATAAATTAAAAAAATTAATTAAAAAAGAAAAATTTTCTTCTAGAAAAATTTTATAATAGGTAGATTATAATTTGCTATAGTCAAATAATAGTTAGTATTAAATACCTTATATTAACTGTATTTTTTATTGTACAAAGAATACAATGTTCATCCAAGTTTAAACAAAGAATGAGATTTTATAATTTAATTGGTTTTTGTAGACTGCAAAAATTCTATCATTTATTTATGCTTAAATATACTGATTATTCTAGATAAGAACAAATTAAATATAAATTGCATTATAAATTTTTTGTCTTTCATTTTTTTATATTGCATAAAATAAAATGTATATCTCTTTTTATAATAAATAATTTTTATAATCTTTAAAATGTTGACATTTTTAGATATATTTTTATTCAGTATACTTTATAGTGTAAAATATCCAAGAAAGAATAAAAGTTTGGGTGAAAGTAACGATAAGTAAATTCTGTTATATATTGCTTGAGTTGGGTCCGAGAGACCACACCCTGAAAATTGGCCCATTCGGACCAGTTTTTTTTAGGTCGCGCTTATGTATACTCTCATATGCGT
>Ga0157362_1001359_pt1 | contig 10278 bp, 10 predicted proteins | sample AttlaeALBM3_FD_111480 | JGI IMG/M metagenome (GOLD analysis project Ga0157362, IMG submission 111480) | Fungus gardens microbial communities from leaf cutter ant in Ribeirão Preto, State of São Paulo, Brazil - Atta laevigata ALBM3 | ecosystem: Host-associated > Fungi > Mycelium > Unclassified ... | reverse complement strand
TCCACTTTTCCCCTCTTGAAATAAACTCTTGTCTTTTGTTGAATCTGAGTGGGTGAGCACAGAGGGAGACACAACCCTGAAGGTTGAGGTCACACCCACCCAAACCCAAGGGAGACGACTTGACAGTATCACATACACCTCTAATGTAAAATCCTCAGTGTATGAACCAGGTAGAAGTCTATATGCCCAAAGATAGATAGCATGTATACATTTTCCTATGTAATTTTATTAGGTCTGCACACAAATTAACTATACTTCATACATGGAGGAAATGATCATCTATTAGTATTATGTGTAAGCCCTGGTTTTCTATAACTAGGTGCATTGGCTCTGCTCAACTAGGACTATAAGTATATGAATACAAGCTAGGTGATATTTGTTGAGTTGGGAATGAGCTTCACAAGTGTTAATGCTAAGTTGTGAAGACTCAAGGTTCACCCAAGGTGGATGTTCATGAAGAACTTGATAGAGTTCCCCATTGGTGTTGAAGAGGACTGCTGCAGAGGTACCCTACCAGTAATGATGTCATAAGTACCTCTTTGGTAAGGACATGGTTTATTACCTCTTATATATATATATGCATTTGCTTAGTCATTGTGAGGCCTAAAATTAAACAAATTTTGCAACTTCACACCCCAAAATCAGAACTAAGATAGAATCACCTGCTAGGTAGTAGGGAAGGCACAGAGGACTGTCAGAGAGCCAAACTCCATGCTGGAATTAAGCCTACTGCTCTTTGTTCAGCGTTTGACAAAGAGAACTCGATAGAGTTTCCATTGGATTCTGTACACTATTTATACATGAAGAGTAACCCTAATCCTGTCCTTTTATCCCACACTTCCCTATGAGTCAACTTGCTCTCATGTATCCGTTGATATTACAAATTAAAAGAAAAAGAAAAGGAAAACAATATTCAAAAATAAAAGAAAAGAAAAAGAAAAAGAATAATGACTTAGCCGTTATTGCCAAGTCATGACAACCACCTTTACTACTTCATCATCTTTCACCTTTGACTTTCTAACTTCTTCTAGTAGATCTGTCCCATCTACTATGATCTCTACTGCTTCTGTCTTCCTTACTTCCAACCACTCTGGTTTTACCAACGTTTCGTCCTTATTGTCCTTTTCCACCCCGATCTCCCAGTCTGGCCTCCTGCTCAAACTGTCTGCTTTCCCCATTTTACTCCCTGGAACATGTTTTAGCGTAAAATTAAACCTAGATAGGTACAAGGCCTATCTTGCTTGCTTCCTATTTAACTTTTGCGCTTTCATAAAGTACTCGAGATTTTTGTGATCTGTCCAAATCTTGAATTTCTTTACTGCTCCTTCCAGGAAATGCCTCCATGCCTCTAGACATCTGACTACTGCTAACATCTCTTTATTGTGAATCTCATAGTTCCGTTCTGTATTACTTAGAAATTTTGAAATGAAAGCAACCGGTCTCCACTTTTTGTCTGAGCACTTCATTGATAGTACTCCCCCAGTAGCGTAATTTGAGGCGTTGGCCTCCACCCAAAATTCTTTGTCTAAGTCAGGCACTGCTAATACTGGTTTTGTTGTAAAGACCTGTTTCAACTCATCGAATGCTTTTTGCTGTGCCTCCTCCCACCACCACTTCTTGTCCTTTCGCATAAGTACGTTCATTGGCCTGGCTACTCGAGCGAAATCCTTAATGAACCTTCTATAGTAATTTGCAAGGCCTAAGAATTTCCTGATGTCTTTCACATTTTTTGGTTGTGGCCAACTAAGCACTCCATCTATCTTTTCTGCTTCCATTTCTATTCCATTAGGTCCTATGACGACCCCTAGGAACCCTATCTTCCTTGCCTTCCACACACATTTTTCTGGCTTGATATACAAGTTGTTCTCTTCTAACCTCCTCAATATTTCTTCTATGATTTCATCATGCTCCTCTTCCGTTTCTGTTCCTACCAACACATCGTCTACAAATGCTGCTACTTTTCCTTCATTAATTAGGTCTCTCAGAATTCCATTCATCATTGCTTGGAACATTGCTGGTGAGTTTGTCATTCCGAAAAACATAACTGTTGGTTCAAATGAACTAATGTGTGTTGTAAACGCTCCCTTCCACTCGTCCCCTTCCTTTATTCTCATATTGTTGAACCCCTACCTTAGATCCATCTTTGTGAATACTCTTTTGCTACCCATGTTGTCAATTAACTCTGTAATCAGTGGTAGTGGGTAGTTATTTTTCACTGTCTGGCTGTTAAGGTTGTGGTAGTCCATCACCATTTGCTTACTTCCATCTTTCTTGCCAATGAAAAATACTGGCAACGTTTGCAGAGATTTCAAGGGTCTGATGTACCCCTTCCTTAGTTGGTCTTTCACAAAATTTTGGACTTCCTCCCTCCCATTTTTGGATAGAGGATAAATTTTTCCTTTTCGCAGTACAAATGTCTCCTTGAGATCTATAGTATGATCCCAGATTTTTCTTGTCGGCATTCTCTCCGACTCTACCTTCCCAAACACTTTCCTCCACTTTAAGAATTTCTTAGGGACCATTTCTTCAATTTTCCTATGGTCCTCCTCCATCTCTTCCTCTCTTCCCTAGTCTTCCTTATCGTCTATTGCCCATTGGACAATTTTCTCCTCTTCCTCTGTCGCTGTCATCCTGACTTTCTCTTTCTTTCAACCTTTTTTGCCATACAAGGACGGGCATCTCGTTATCTTGACTTCCCCAGTTTCCCAGTTTATTTCTGGATTATGTGCTGCCAACCATGGCATTCCCAGAATTACTTTCGTCTTCCCTAGATTGCACATATTCATTCTCATTCTTTCTATATGGCCTTTGTAAAACACGTTGCACTCTACTTGGTGCGTAATGGCCCCCCTGCTATTATTTGTGCCATCTACATTCCTAACGGCTATTGGTCTTTCTAACTTTTGCAACCTGAACCCATGTCCGGCTGCCGTTTGTCTGTCCATAAACATCCCCGTTGCGCCACTATCCAAGAGTGCTTTAATCATTATGCCTTCATGCGTATCTATCTTTTCCACTCCTATATTCAATCACACTTCCCTCAACATTCCGAAGGTTCTCCTGACCTCCCTTTGGCTACCCCTCTCTCTTGCTGCACTTTCTGGCTCTCCTGGCCATATGCCGCTTTGCTGCGCCTTTGTCTCTCTGGGCCGCACCACCTTTCTCGTACATCCACACCAAAATGTCCTATCTTGGAGCACTCCCTGGCCCCTGTTTTCTTCTGCATAACTTCTTTTCCTTCCACACCTACACTCATTATACGTTACTATTATTTCCAGGGTATACCACCCCAGCTCTAGCAACCGCGCTTCCTCTGGCACTTCTTTGCTACAATGCTCCTCCACTCTCTTCTTTAGCTCTTCTACTGAGCTCTTCTCCCATTCTTGCTGCGCTTCTCATGGCTTGACCATGCATGCCGCTCTTTCCTCTTCTACTCTCCTCAACTTCTATTCTCCTTTCTGCATCTTTTCCCTGATGGGACGTGCCGGCCTCCTCTTTCCTTGGTGTGCTTTTCCCTCTTCAGGGCACACCACCCTTTTCACCTTCCTTTCCCATAGGGGGCACTCCTTACACTTGTGCCCCTCTTCTCCGCACTTGAAGCACCTTACGACTACCGTTCTCATACTTCTCACTACTCTTTCTTCTACTCCACACTGCATTACTCGACTCTTTAGAATTTCAAATTTATTTTAGGGCACCACTGTCCCCTTCTCTCCTTCTCTCTTATTCCTGCAGTTGCGGACCAGGTGCCCAAACCTTTTACAGCTCCTGCAGAGCTTCTCCTTTCTTCCTTCTAGTTCTTCCCTCAGTTTTGCGAGGGCACATCTCTCTCTGAGCAAGTTGCTCAATAAAGTGTTGTATTGTTCTTGAGACATAATAGTAACGTCTCAAGATAGGTACGGAGTTAATGTTCAGTTCTTGCTTAATACTATGTCTGTTGGGGCACAAGATCTTCACCCAACCAGACACCTACTGCCTTACCGACTACTGCCCTAATACTATGGTTAGACTATCACTCCACGGGGGAGATCCCTAATCTAGACAGCCCACTAGTGGTAACTATCACTCCTCTGCATGTACCGACTCACAATGGAGCGCAGCACAAGGTTTATACCAAGAAAAGTACAAGTAATCTACTCAACGCCACTCAATTGCGAGGTCAGGTCTCGAACGCAATACCTGAGCTTGGTACTGTGTCTCCACCTGCAGTCCCTAATTGACTGCAAAGTCCCCTTAAGCCAAGGGCCCCGCTATGTATGGAGATGGCTACTGATTGCAATAATCAGTGGCCAAGGGTCGATATGAAATGAGATTTAAGATTGAGCAGGATCCAAGGTAGATGGTACTTGGAATATGGAATTGAGTTCTAGTATCAGCAACCAAACTCCGATGACCGGAATTAAGCCAACTGTCTCTTTGTTCAGCATTTGACAAAGAGAACTCAATAGAGTTCCTGCTTGATTCTGTACATTACTTATACAACAGGAGTAACTCTAACCCTGTACTAAGTCCTACACTTCTCTGTGAGTCAACTTGCTCTCGTGTGTCCGTTGATATTACAAATAAAAGAAAATAAAAATAAATAAAAATAAATAATGACTTAGCCGATTTGTCAAGTCATGACAATAATCTTCTTTACTTTGTAAGGGCCAACAAATCTCTCTGTCAACTTTTCTGTTCTCCTTCCGACCATTTGATATTAGTGCCTGTTCTGCTTTCTCACCTTATTTTGATGCTGGCCACTATGTTTACCACATGGTCTGCTAGATCCTTGGTGCTGCTGTGCTTGGTGCTGTTGCTAGAAAACAGAATCCTTGCCTTTGTGCTATATATTGGACAGTTTCTTTACATCAAGACCTTGAGAGTTCCTTTGCTTTCCTTTGGAAGAGCACTGTTGCTAGTTTATTATTGCATCATTATGGATCATTGCAAAAGTGAGGGTTGTCACATCAATTGTCTTTTGATTGTAGCTGCATGCAATTTCCTCCATTTGTAAAGGTAATTTTGCTAAAAGGGTCATCGCTTAGACTGCTTCTGTGTAAACCAACTTGTTGTCTTCTAATTGCATAAACAGAGCTAGAAGTTTGTCAATTGTAGGTGTAGGGTTGCAATCTCCTGGAACCTGAAGTTTGTCAACAATGACTATGTCAGTATAGGCAGCAGAAATGCTGGTGGTCTCATACTGTGTCTTTAGCCAATCTAACAAATTCTTTGTAGTATCCATCCTTGCTTTTACAGCAAGATTCCTAACATCAGAGAAAATGCACAGCATGAGATTACTATATGCCTGAGAGTTTTGGTTATCCTAATTCTCTCTTGCTCTACAAAATTCCTCCATTTCAATGTTGTTAGCAATCACTGGAGAAGGTTTGATGCCCAGCACCATTTAGAAGCCCATAGCTTTAACAATGTGGTACACAGTGGCATCCCATTCAGTAAAATTTTGACCATCAAATGTGCAAAGTAAGCTGAGCATTTTGGAGGACATATCCTAGATAACAGGGATAGATGACAGGTTAGCATTCTATCATGATATTCAGGTGAGCACTATCATAAGTTGACACAACTATGACAATATGGGAAAAGTTGATGGACAGGATCAGTTGATAGGAAGAAACAAGTGACATGAGAAGAAACATCAGGAACGACTGATGAACATGGGAAAGAAAAGGACAGACATGAGAAAGGACTTGTATTAGTAATAGATAAAGGAAATGTATAAATAGTGTAGAGGAATCAAGTGAGAACTCCATTAAGTTCTCTTCTAACCCTGAAGAGCTCCCTTAATCCTAACCCAGGATTAAGGTCTCAAGTCAGTCGCTGACAGAAGAACCTGATAACCATACCCTAGGGCTTAGTTCACCTCAAACCTTGCTCACAAATCTTTTTTGGTCATTTTATCAACTCTCAACCAATGATCACTGTGATTGTTAGTCACCTCCATATATAGCTGGACCCTTGGCTTAAGGGGACTTCTCAGTCAGTTAGGGACTGAGGGAGGAAATTGTGCACTAAGTTCAGGTGTACAGTTGAGTCCTGACCTGCTAAGTGAACGTATTAGATACTATTTCTCAGTACAAATCTTGTGCTGTGCTCTATTGTGAGTGGTACATGCAGAGGAGTGATGGTTACTTTTAGAAGGCCATCTAGAGTAGGGGTTCCCTTCTTAGGGGCAATAGTATAACCATATTATTAGGGCAGTAGTCAGTAGGGCAGTAGGTATTTGGCTAGGTGAAGATCTTGCGCCCCAGTAGACATAAAAGTAAATAGCGAGATTCAACATTACATCCGTACCCTTGAGATATTGTCACGATGTCTCAACAACAATATTATGACATCATGAGCAACTTGCTCAAAGAAAAGTGTGCCCTCGCTTCACTAAGGGCAAAATTAGAAGGAAGAAGAGAAAAAGAATGCTGAAAGTGCAGAGGGTTTGGACACCGAGCCTAACACTACAGGAAAGAGAAGAAAGAAAAGGAGAAAACAACTCCCCAAAATAAATTTGAAATATTAGCAAGCAGGGTGATGAAATGTGGAGTGGAGCTGAGAAAACAGAAAGTGGAGAAAAGGTAGAGGGTAAAGTGCTATAAGTGTGAAGAAGAGGGGCATAAATGTAAGGAGTGCCTGTTATGGAAGAAGGCAGAAAAGATGGCGCACCCAATGCAGGGAAAAGCGTACCAACAGGAGAAGAGGAAACCAGTGTGCCCAATAAAGGGAGAAGCGCAGGAAAAGGAAAGGAGGTTAAGGAGGATGGAAGAAGAGAAGGTGGTGCACATGGCCAAGCCACGAGAAGTGCAGCAAGAATGGAAGAGAAGCTCAGTAGAAGAGCTAAAAAAGAGGGCGGAGGAGCATTGTGGCAAAGGAGTCCCAGAGGAGTATAAGGGGATATTCCTAGGGCTATGCTTAGTGACATGAGTAGGTTCCCACCTAAGAGCCATCATCTCTCTGATTGCATTCCCACTCTCTCCTTCCCTTCTCATGATGGACATCTTGTGTATATCCTGTAATCCTATTATTGGACTTAGTGAGAATGTCGGTCAGATACCATAAGAACGGTGCCTGGCTACCTAGTAGTATAAGTACTGGTCAGCTGTCATAGATATACTTCAGTTGAATATCACTCTAGCTTCCAGATCTACACATTAGCTTAAGAATCATTCGCCTAAGTATGAACCAGTGCCCTAACAAGGAGGCACGGTTACTAGAATTGGGGTGATGTACTCCAGAAATAATAGTAACATATAATGAGTGTAGGTGTGAAAGGAAAGGGAGTTATGCGGAAGACAATAGGGGCCAGAGAGTGCTCCAGGATAGAATGTTTTGGTGCAGATGCAGGGGAAAGAGGGAGAAAAAGGTAGCGCAGCCCAGAGAGACAAAGGCGCAGCAGAGCGGTGCACGGTCAAGAGAACCGGAAAGCACAGCAAAAGAGGAAGTAAAAGAAAGGGACGTCAGGAGAACATTCAAAATCCTAAGAGAAGTGTGGTTAGACATAGGAATAGAGAAGGTAGACATGCACGAAGGCATGACAGTCAAAGCACTCTTGGACAGTAGTGCTATGGGAATATTCATGGACAGAGAAATGACCAAGAAACATGGTTTCAAGATGACAAAGCTAGAAAGGCCTCTGAAAGTGAAAAATGTAGATGGAACAGAAAATAGTGGAGGAAGTATCACGCACCAAGTAGAAGTCAACATCTTCTACAAAAATCATGTGGAAAGGATGAGAATGGATGTGTGTAATTTGGGAAAAACAGAGGTGATACTGGGAATGTCTTGGTTACAGGCCCACAACCTAGAGATAAATTGGGAAACAGGAGAAGTAAAGATGACGAGATGCCCGCCTCTGTGCAGAAGAAATACAGCAGTAAAAGAAGATGTAGAGAGGAGAAAGAAAGTTGGGAAAAGAATAAGAAATGTGGAAAAGACAGACAAAGATAAATGGGAATGGACAATGGAGGAAAAGTTTGACAAGGAGATTGAGCTAGATAAAGAGAAGATGAAAGAGATGGTGTCACAAAAATTTCACAAGTGGCTAAAGGTGTTCAGAAGAGTTGAATCAGAAAGAATGCTGATGAGGAAACCATAGGACCATGTGATTAATCTGAAAGAGGATTTTGTCCCAAGGAAAGGAAGAACATATTTAATGTCAAGACAGGAAAAAGAGGAAGTACGAGAATTAGTGGAAAAGCAGTTGAGGAAAGGGTACATTAGATCCTCAAAATCGCCACAGACCTCACCAGTATTATTTGTAGGGAAAAAGGACAGGAAGAAAAGGATGGTACAAGATTATTAGTACCTCAATAAGAGAACAGTCAAGGACAACTACCCCCCTACCTTTAATTTCAGACCTTATCAACACTATAGGGACAAAAAGAGTATTCATGAAGATAGACCTGTGATGGGGATACAATAATGTGCAAGTTAGAGAAGGAGACGAGTGGAAGGTGGCCTTTACGACGCATCTAGGGGTCTATGAACCCACTGTTATATTCTTTGGTCTTACAAATTCGCCGGCAACTTTTCAAGCGATAATGAACGATATTTTGAGAGACCTCATTAATACAGGGGAAGTAGCAGCATTCATGGATGACGTCTTGGTAGGAACAGAGGAGGAGGAGGAGCATGACAAAATAGTAGAGAAGGTACTAAGGAGAATGGAGGAAAATGACCTTTATGTAAAGCCTGAAAAATGTGTGTGGAAAGTAAGAGAAATCGACTTCCTAGAGCTGGTAATGGGGTCAGGAGGAATTAATATGCAGGAAGAGAAGGTGGCAGGTATTCTGGAATGGCCAAGACCAAAGACAGTCAAAGAGGTGCAAAAGTTTTTAGGGCTAGCAAACTACTATAGGTGATTTGTCAAAGATTTCGCCAAAATAGCTAAACCAATGCACAAATTGGTCAGAAAGGATGAAAAATGGAACTGGGGAGCTGAACAGGAAAAAGCCTTTGAACAGCTGAAAAGGGTGTTCACAATGCAACCAGTACTAGTAGCCCCAGACTGTAAGGGCACACCCAGTGAGGGACACCAGTCACACTGCAATATAGTAGAGCAGGCGTCTTAAGTAGAAGCAATGAATAGCTCAGGAGCTTCAACTATTATTGAGGTAAGATATCCTACCATACATCACTAGCTACTTATACTAAACTAGCTGGTCCGTGCGCCAGTCGCTATGGCCATGTGCATCCAGACAATAATAACTACCTCACCAGATATGGCTACTTAGTACCTATGATGGAGACCCGAACTAGAGGGAATGGAACTATGCTATGCAGACGTCTCAGGATCCATGGGAATGTTAGACTACACGATCCCTACCCAATTATCTAAGCACTGCTATGGTAGTCCTCTTACATAGACCTAGATAAAAAGATGAGGGTGGAAGCAGACGCATCTGAATACGCGACAGGAGAAGTATTGTCAATGAAGTGCGAAGATGAGAAGTGGAGGCCAGTAGCTTTTATCTTGAAATCATTGAATGAAGCAGAAAGAAATTATGAAATTCATGATAGAGAGATGTTAGCAATTGTTAGATGCTTAGACGAGTGGAGGCACCTACTGGAAGGAGCACAGAACAAATTTGAGATCTGGAGTGATCACAAGAATTTGGAATATTTTATGAGTAGCCAGAAATTAAATCGAAAACAAGCGCGATGGGCTCTGTACCTGTCCAGATTCAATTTTACACTCAAACATGTGCCAGGATCTAGTATGGGAAAGGCTGATAGCTTAAGCAGACAACCAGACTGGCAAAAGGGGGTGAAAAGGGACAACGAGGACAGGACAATGATAAAGAAAGAGTGGCTGAAGGTTAGAGCAATGCAAGTGGCAGAAGTAATAATAGACGGAGTAGATCTGTTAGAAAAAATAAGAAAATCAGAGGCAAAAGATGATGAGGTCATCAGAGCAGGAGTAAAGATGTTGAGAGACGAAGAGTGGAGAGAGGAAAATGGACTTATGCTAAGGGATGGAAAGGTATATGTTCCTAAAGATGAGAAATTGAGAGCAGAAGTCATCCAGCTACACCATAATACGCTGGTGGGGGGGCATGGAGGACAGTGGAAAACGACGGAGTTGGTCACTAGGAATTTCTGGTGGCCAGGAGTAATGAAGGAAGTTAAGAAGTACATAGAAAGATGCGACACATGTGTCAGACTAGCTAACTCCAAAGCCGGAATTAAGCCAACTGCTCCTTTATCAGTGTTTGACAAGGAGAACTCAATAGAGTTCCCGTTAGATTCTGTACACTATTTATACAAGCAGAGTAACCCTAACCCTGT
>Ga0157362_1001358_pt1 | contig 10279 bp, 3 predicted proteins | sample AttlaeALBM3_FD_111480 | JGI IMG/M metagenome (GOLD analysis project Ga0157362, IMG submission 111480) | Fungus gardens microbial communities from leaf cutter ant in Ribeirão Preto, State of São Paulo, Brazil - Atta laevigata ALBM3 | ecosystem: Host-associated > Fungi > Mycelium > Unclassified ... | reverse complement strand
GAGAGAGAGAGAGAGAGAGAGAGAGAGAGAGAGAGAGATAACAGTGGAAAATTTTATTACTTTAAAATATATATATTTCTATTCAAAAAGATTCTAGGATTATTATCTTACTTTTAGATAATCAGTAATTAAAATGAAATTATTTTTATAAGTCAAGTTTACATAAGCGAATATACATTACTTTGTATTTAAAGAAAACATTCTTTATTTGTTTCAAACTAAATCTTGAAACTTTCTATTAAACAAATTTTATTTAGATTTACTTAGGCTTATATATCACAAATAAGTGCATGTTTGTTAAATTAAAAGATTACACTTGATTATTTTAAATAAACTTGTCACAGGTCACACAAGCAGGTTTCTTTCACACCGAAATGTCGATGATGTCCGATACTTTGGATAAAATGAATAAGTTGTTGGGATCGAAGCATCGCTTGAGCGCGAAAATTCTCTATGCGCAAAATGAAGATCCAGTACTTCTGGTGATCGAAGTCCTCGCTTCTCTCTGTTTGCAAATGGCTGATCGTTTGTCTGGTCTTGATCTAGATCATTCCATATTGGCGCTTCACAGACTTGCCATGTTTCATGCAGCCTCCGTAGCTCTATGCGAGAAGGTAACGCGTGACTCACAATCAGTAGCAGTTTTGTTGCAATTATTAAGAATTCGGATCATCAATGATATTGACGAATGCAAGAACTATTCCAAGTTTAAATCTGCGTAAATATAAAGAGTTCTTAATATTAAATATAAAAATTATACGTGAAATTAGTGAAACATCACTTTGCATTTCATAAAATTCGAATTGAAGAATATGTAATATTTTAAGATTACGTGCGACACATCTTATATAACTCTACAGAGAAGAATTTATAATTGTAATATTAAATACATTTATAATTATAATATTAAAAATTTCATTTTAATATTGTATTAAACTTAAAATATTGCGCTTTTTATCACGTAAGATTTTCTATTTACAAGAAAACTTTAATACATTCATTTAGCGATAGTGCTGCTGGTAAACGATTTAAAGACGTCTAAAAAGTATTTTATCTCTGAAAGACATCCAAAAGATAAATAAAAAAAATATTTTTAAAACTAGTAGATATATTTTGTAACTTTTTAACTACAATTTTCTATCTAGAGTCGTTGTGCAGATATTTGACATAGTGAAAAAGCTTCGTAATGACAGCGTAATCATATAATCGAAAGGTCATTATTAACGATCTTTAACTTAATTAAACGTTACAGAATAGGCTAAAAGGCCCTGTAGCATATAAGACGCCTTTGTGCAAATTTCGCTACTTTCCTATATATTTTTATTTAGCAATCTTTTAAATAAAATACTTTTTATTATACCTTTTAAATATTCTTATGGAGAATGCAATTTTTCAATTATACTATATTATTTCAATTTCAAGAGCCTATAAATAACATTTTTTAATAATTTTTTCATTTGTATTTCTGCTAAAATGGCTCGGAGTATAGTTTGTACATACTGAAAGTTTTTAATAAGTTTTTTTATATCTCTGGAAAAGGAACAACTATCCAATCCGACTAATAATTTCAAATACTTTTAATTAGTATTCTTTTAATTAGTATACAATATTTATTTCGAAACATATTAAATTTCATAGGAACAAACGCCCATATAGTGTCGAGAATATTTGTTTTTAAAACTTAATTTAACGTACTTTCTTATTAATGCATCTTTGCGTAGCGCAGTGCACTACTTGCATATCTGCTCATTTAAGACTTCAGTAAAAATCATCTTAAAATCATTTTATGATAAAATTTTAAAAATGTTTCTTTTAAAATATCCTTTCAAAATGCATACTGTCTAAACTGTCTCCTAACTTTTTCTGAAAAAAAGGTTTGCTATAAATTTGTAAAGAAATTATATATTAAAATTATTGTAGATTTCTTATGTAGCTTGATCTATTTGATATTTTAAATTTTCGCATTATAAATCTAATTATTTAACTTTATAAAAATGGATAAAAAATCAAAATGTTTTTTAATATTTAATTTTTAATATTAGGAACCAAAGCAAAAAGAGATGTATACGAAAGGAATATTTTCTAATCAGCATTCTTCAGATATAAAAGAAATTTTCATTAAGAGCATGAAAGCTCTAGCAGACGAGAGTGTGAACTGGCCAGAAGTGAAAAAGTAAGATTTGTATAAATAACAACATTTATTTTATTTTATTTTTAAGTATTCAAAGTATTTTATTATACATGACACAAGATAATAATTATTTAATGTGAGGAAGTAGAACTTGTTAAGAAGAAAATTGCAAATATATATACGAATTACACTGTTTGAATTAATATTTATATTATGTTTCCATATAACTTTACATTTATTTGATTTTTATTGCTAGATACTCGGAAAAAATTGCTAAACTCGCCGATCATATATTTCAAATAGGATTGAATGCGAGCCAGCTCTGTGAAGACGAATTTAATGTTATTAATCATGGTGATTGTCACGTGAATAATATGTTATTCAAATATGACAATAATGGCAAACCTACTGATCAAATATTTGTAAGTACTATTACGTCATAAAAAATCATGTACTCTCTCCAAACATGTGCTCATTATTTTATTATAAACATGACTTTATATTGCGACTAAGATTAAATAAGAATTAAGTTAAATAAAATCATTCGTGAAATTTTTAGTATGTATTAACATGATAGACATGTCTCAAATAACATGCATAATGTTGCATAAGATACCTTTTAGACATCTTTTAGACATAAAACATTTAAAAGGTGTTCACCTTATGCAACATAAATGTTATTTGGAGTGTTGTTGAAACAGTGAATTTACTTTGAAAATATATCTTATATAGACAACTCAGACAAATATAAATCTTACTATAAACACAAATTAACATAGCTCATTGTCAGCCACTTTATTCCAATTATGTACATTTCTGAATATTTATTATAATTTTCATAGTTAAATGCAATGATTTAAATTTACATAATAATAAATTAAATGAATAGATCTTGTTTCGAAAGACACTATTATGGTATATATTAATGCAACTATATGCAATTTAATTATCCGTAATTTCAATTAGAATAATCGAGCCAAATAGACGATGAGTATAAGATATTTAAAATCATTGAAAATGAAATATGTTTTGAATAAATGCATCACACAGGCATATTCATCTATCGATGTTATCCATATGAGCTACACTGTCGTCGCGACTTCATAAACATGACGCCCTACACCCCCTCCTCCCCCAACTCTCTGTCACTGTGTGCGTGTGTGTAACGCATAGAATTTATCTCCAATAAAATTGCTGTAGGCTTAATTAAAAGCTTGATGGAATGAAAATTAATTTTATTACAGGTAGATTTCCAAATAAGTGTCTACGCATCACCGGCACTCGATCTTCTCTATTTTCTCAATTCAAGTATTTCCCTCGATATCATTGAATACAAGAGAGATGTTCTATTAAATAAATATCTTGATACCTTGACAACGACTTTGAAGTTATTGAACTGCAAGACGCAGCCGCCTACCATGAAGGAACTAAAGGCTACCCTAAAACGAAGAGCTAGTTTTGGAATGATAACATCCTTCGTCATTTTACCGTTTATGCTGTGCAGTAAAGCTGAGGCGAAAGATTTGGATGAAATATTGAGCACTGGTACTTATATAAATGCAGGTTTAAAAAGTGAGAGTTATAAAAAAATATTGATAAAAAGACTGCCACTGTACGACGAGTGGGGTTTGCTGGATCTCTAATATTTCACATTCAGAGATAGAATTAATAAAGAATTAATAAAGAAAAAAAATAAAAGTCTAGGAAATAAGGATATTATACGTAAATATAACAAATACATTAAAATTGACAATAGATGAAAAATATGACATATTGACATGCTATTTTAAAAAAGGATTTTTTTTAAACAAATAAACGTGAAGTTGTATATAATGATATTTTTGATTCAAAAAATTAAAAAATATTTTTTTATAATAGTTTCATTTTCGACTTGTTAAAGTTTTAAAATCGTGATAAATCGTGATTTTTTAAAATATTTCATCAACATATCAGAGATAATGGTGTATATTCTTATATGTAGATACATTTTGTTTTGTTATGTAAATATATGTTTAATTCAATATATGGAGGAGCAGATTTCCAAAATGCATTTTGACTAAAATTTCATCTATCGAGTTAAAAATGGCATTCAGTATTTAAAAATAAAAATTTTAAGCTACTCTAACGATATTCTGAAAAATTTCTATACCATCAATTTATATGTTAAAAAAATCTTGACATTCGAATTGCATTATGTCCTTCAACTAGAGGCAAACATATGTATTCGTTTAATATTTTTAACAAATGTTTAGCAATTTTGTTGAACACTTCAGATCTTACTGATTGAAAAAATTATTTTCTTAAAACACGCAGTTTTCTTGTGGCTTTCTTCTCGTTTTCTGAAAATTATAAATTTTGCACAAAATGCATTTTTAAAGTCCATTCCTTATATGTTAACAAAGAAAATGACGATTAGAAAATGATGATTACAAGAAAATGATGATTAAAGATTAAGATATATATATATATATCATATTTTATAATACCAAAAATGATATATAAATAATAAATATAATTAAAATATAAAACATATTTAAAAATATTTTAGATTATATTAACATTTACTAGAATGCGCACAAGAAAAATTAAAAAACATTACAAAATAATAAGTAACAAAATAACCGAACTCTATAATATGTTCTACATAAGTTCTGAGATCTTTTTTCTAATTTTTGCTGAGTCTAAAATTATTCAAATCAATTAAAAAAAAAAGACATTCCTAAACATTTGCTGTCGATCAGTTAAATTCATATTCTGATTTTTTTATGTGCAAGACTACGTTACAATTATTATTGGATTGTCCGGAAAGTTCGTGCCGACTAATCTATATAATTTAGTAAATGTATACTAAAATTTAAATTTTCTGCGTTTTAATTTTCCTTCAACATCAGCACGAACTTTCCGGACAACCCAATATAATCCATTATTATTGATTAAGTTAATTATTAATAATAAATTTTTAATATTAAATTTATTTTAATATTGAATTTAATTTGAACTGAGGCAAGTGTGCACTTATTTTTCTCATCAATGACAATCCTCTTCCCTCTATTCTTCAATGCATACAATCGCTGTATAGTAAGGATAAAATCTAAAATAATATCAATCAGTTCATAAAATGAAATAATAATCTAGAATAATAATAATCTAGAATAATAATCAGAAAAATAATATACAATAATAATCAAGTGCAATTAATCTGTAGGAATGAAATATATATTTGACAGATATTTTACATTTTCAAATAACAATACGATTGGTGCTTTAGTATAGGATTTTGTGCGGCGTATTGTTTACGCACTGTCAGCGTGCTATCATTCAACTTTGAAATTCTATTCTGGCAGGTCAGTGTCATTCCAAATATCTTCATATTTTTTTTTGGAATGCAATCGTGATAACTGATAGATAATAAGAAACATCATATGTTATCATTCACGCAAGTACTACCTTGCACGGTTGTTAGTTGATTTTGTAAATGGATCGAGATAGTAAGTGTAGTCATATATCGAGATAGTATCATATATCATAGATAGATCATATGTCACAGACGTTTCATGCAGTTTAATTTAGAAATGAAACAAGATAAGAAATAGAATTTATAACTGGATATATATACTTTCGTGATGATTTATGATAATCATTTTTGTTTAATACAAAATTTTTCTTTCGTTTGAATCTTTATACATATCTCTATACATTTTTAACTGTATATAAATTAGAAATAAAGTAACGTTAATAAATAACGTTACACAAATAACACAATTCATGTAATTCCATAATTAATACAGATTGCGTAATTAATAATAATTTAACTAAATTCTCGTTTTTGTCTTTCGATGAAAACATATAAAAATTAAGCGTTTGAGAATTTTATGATTGTTTACCGACAATGATAATAAATAGGAAATAAATAAAAAAATTATTTTTCATTCTTATTAATATCTAGCCAACTCGATTGATGTCGTTAATTACATATTACAAAAATTATAATCAAAATCTATCTTTTCTACCTATTCTAAATTTATTTAGTTGCATTGGTGATAAACTAACGCTTGATTGACATTCGATCATTTTTACAAGTGAGAATATTATTTCAAATGATATTTTCTCTTCCAAGTGTACAACTTCGACGAAGTAAGAGAGTTTCGGTACTTTAAGTTTTAAGGATAATAGGGTAATAATATGCCTTTTTTAATACCTTATAATTTTCATATATATTTAAATTATATTAGTATATAGCTAAATTTTTAGATATTTGAAAAAAATCATAATCTTCATGTAAAAGTCTAACGATGGAGAAGTTGGTTTAAATAAACGAATCATAATCAGATTCTTTGAGTCGTACGTCTGCTTCGATAATACCGTTGAAATTATCGAATTAATGAACTTTTCATGACTCGACATTTGATGGAAAATTAATTCAAAGTGGTGGGATCATATCGCTCCAATGTTTTGGCAAGTAAGACTCACAAAGAGGCAGTGATCAGTGTTATTGCATCGTCGACATTTATCATGTGTTTTGTATATACTCGACTATATTCGTCGGCTCTAAGACATTTACAGTTCTTACTCTAAAAAAATTATCTTAAGAAATATTAAAAAAAATTAAGTCCTGTGATTGAGTTATAACATCTTAAAATAGTACTTAATATGAACTTAAATGTTATATAAGAATATTTTGAAACGCCGAAGTATTGATTCCAGCAACCGACTAGGAAATCCTATCATGGATTTTATAAACAAAGAGTATTGCAGTATTATGGGAAAAACTTATTAATAATTAATACGCGCGCGATTTCATTTATTATCCGCAAGTGCTTTTTGCAAGAGGATGATAAGAGAAGAAAAAGTCAGGTATCGGCGAACCTAGAAGTACTTTTTATCTATATATAAATAATAGCTCATTCTCTCATTTATTCAAACTATTTTTATCTCAATAAATTAATATTTAAAAAAAGAAAAGTCATCTAAATTTTATAAAAGTTTATTTTTGTTTCTGAGATTTTTTTTCGGAAAATATAGATAATTATATTCTACATTTATTTCTCAATTTCTTTATGTGATACTATTTTTTATATGCAGTGAATAATTTTCCTTTACGCGGTATTTTTCGTAAATTTTCATTATTTTTTATACAAATATGTAAAATAAATATTTTTACAACATACCCGTCTTTTCTCTTATGTATCTTTTTTGTACTGACAAACTCTTTGTTCTCAATTTTGTACAAATATCACGTAGAATGTATATTCTACGAAAAACAAATGCCTCTAATAAATATGTAATTTTAAAATGATTATAAAATTCAATGCGCCTAAGAACTATGAAACGTTAACTATTTCGAGAGTATATATTGAATTAAAATCTCATTATTTTGTACAACAATATCGATCATCGTAATTACGAAAAACTTTGTTTGTTACATATCGGATGATAAATATAAATTATTAAAATATTTACAACTCAAATTGAATTAATTTAATTTTTCACAAATATTATTTATAATTGATACTGTTTGATTTTTTCAAATATTAAAAGTTTTATTTTATTGACAAAACCATTGCATTATATTATGAATCATTTCAGCGGCATAGTGAAATTTTTCATCAATTGCTACTGTCATTTTGGAATTTTATCATAACTTTGTTTATTGGTGAAGATGAGGACTAAACAAAAGTAATGATGACTTGCATGTATACAGTAATATCATTTACTATGCGATATTTTTATAGCTCAGTAGCGTACATTAATTAATTTTTTACATCGTGTTATCATCTTATCACTGTTCTATAGAATTAACATTTATTGCATGATTGAAGAACAAATCTGCATGAGTTGAATGTTGATTTCAATCAAGAATAATCTCAGTTATTCACGACTCTAATATAGATATCAAGCATGTGATAAATATAACGATGTAAATATAAAGTCTGTAAATTTAGTGCTGCGTGTATCATTTTAAAGCTGACTTACGAAACGGAACAGTGAAATAATTTAAGAGAAATTAACAATTGAAGACGAAGATGAATAAAACGTCAGGTAAGTTCTTTTAATGTAATTCTTTTTATCAATACTTTAAGTTTTATTTCTACATTAAACTGCAGCAATAGAACTTTTTTCTTACTTGCACAAAATACCTAATAAATAAAGGATAGTTGATATACGGGATATATACACTTAAAATGTAAATGATATATACATTTAAAAGAAACATTAAATGTAGCATTTATTATTGTGTTTATTATATCATATATTATTATATATCATAATTTCAACTATTTCTTTAGAAAATTTACTTTATGAGCAATAATTTACAATTTAATATATTTGAAGACATAAATTATATATACTTATATATGTCTATAATAATCACATATTATCACGTAATATTTGAAAATTATTAATAAAGTTATGTTATGCACATTTTTTTATATTTTCTTTAATTATATGCGTATTATTAAAATCTAGATCTGTAATATTGACTTTATAATGAGTCTGTAGTCGGAAGTTTATTGGAATTCGATTGGAAGAACTAGTATGCACTAATGCATATTAAAGACATTGTAAACCGACTTAATTTGAGTATAAAAATGAAATGCAAATATTTCGAATTATAAAATATTTTACCTAATATTTTACCTAATAATGCAATAAAATGTATTAAGTATTTCAGGATTTAATCGATTTCTATGTTTATATATAAACATATTTTTATGTTATTTTCTTTATTTTATACGTTTGTAACAATGATTTTAATGCTGAGTGCGTCCAATCGAATTCGCTATAAGTCTTAATCAATGAAATTGGCTAATCAGCGTTAATCGTACAAATTGGCTGTTGGTCAGCTTCACCGATATAAAACTTAGAACTACCGACCTCCGACTTATTAACGGGATCAGCATGACAATTTATTCCAATAACTATAATAAGTGTAACAATTAACCCAATATTTAGAGCCAGTTATTATAGATGTTATCACCTTATATTTTCTATTAACAAACTTTTCATTTTAAAAAAGAAATTACTTCATATTGAAATTTCTGATCTCTACAAAACAATTAGCTTTTTGCAGAAGAGATTAGTCTCGATTATTTAGACTCTTATTAACTCTTTACTTGACCACTTGTGGCAACACATCCTATCACATCATCATCACAAGTCCTTTTATAAATGTGAAAAAGAAGACTATTTTTAAAACATAAAAAGAAGTTTTGTTGGTTAATGGCGGAAAAAGAATTTGATAATTCCAAGATATCCAATCAATACATTTTTTTCTGTATTAGGAACAACAAAAAAGAAATTAAAATGTGAAAGTTTAGCCAAAATATTTCTTTGATTGATTCTAATGAACCTTTAGTCACCATCAATCGAACCTGACAAATTTAGAGGCATTTCTTTTAATTCATTAGAACAAGCTAACAAAAAAAAATTCGTTAATTTAAGTGAGACAAGCATTCCTGCAATGTAACAAATCTGTTACAACTGGGTAGCAATATCCCAGATTTCAATAATAAAGAGAAATCAATCAGAGAATTCAAAGATATTGAAAGCTTCTTCAATCGCAATAACTTATGATTGATATCGAAAATTAGGAACATCGCCATTCCGGAATTCCATCAGTTTCTCTATAACAATCCACTTGGATATTCATGATAGAAAAATTAAGATGATGAATTTAACGATAGAATGATGTAATAATAACAGAGACATACTTTTCACACAAGCAAACAAAGGCAACATAACCATAGCCATGGATATGATCTTTTATAATAAGATTATTGAACTACTTAAAGATACATATTTGGTGGTTAAAAAAAATCCGGCAATAGTGATTGAAAGAAATTTTAATAATATATTAAAAAAATAGCATCAGAAATTCATTTCGGATAAGGAATTGTCTTCGATCAAGTGATTCCATCTTGCCGAAGGCATATGCTTTACCAAAAATACACAAGAAAGGCGTTTCCTTTAGAATTATTGTTTTTTCAATCAACACAACTTTATATTCGTTAATTGGTTTTTTGCAAGATATTATCTCTGAGAATCCCTCCTGCAAAGAGTAGAATAAAAAATAGCTTTGAATTTCACATTAAATTAACTGAAATGACGATTGATAAAACAAAGATAATGATTTCATTAGATATTATT
>Ga0157362_1001356_pt1 | contig 10286 bp, 6 predicted proteins | sample AttlaeALBM3_FD_111480 | JGI IMG/M metagenome (GOLD analysis project Ga0157362, IMG submission 111480) | Fungus gardens microbial communities from leaf cutter ant in Ribeirão Preto, State of São Paulo, Brazil - Atta laevigata ALBM3 | ecosystem: Host-associated > Fungi > Mycelium > Unclassified ... | reverse complement strand
TTTCTTTATCTTTTCGTGATGGAAACTGATAATCTAGAATTTGATTAATAGTCCGGCGGATATCATTACGAAGAAATTTGCATATTATTCGATTAATTATATAATCGCCATCATTACAGGAAAAAGCTCTTCCAAGGATAATCTTCCAGCTGTGATCTTAAGACTTGTGAATCCTTTTAATCTTCATCGCGCGGGGTAAATCTGGAAGCAAATAAAATTAATTGCTGCTGATTTATATCTCGAATTTCGTAATTTAATATATCATTCCATCTCAACGGGGAACAAATTCAATCAGACATGTTAACATCATCGTTTGCTTGGCGTGTTTCTAATAATTTAATTTCACAGATCGCCTATTTCATTTCATTACTTTCAGCGTTATTACCTTACATGAAGTTCGAATAAGCCGCCGATAAAGCTTAAGGTTTTCGACGCTGCACGCTTTTAAAAAAGGCAACTTTGCATGATCACTGATAAAAATACGACCATGGACTTTCTTCGCTCGCTAGATTACAATCGACCGAGGTAGTCGTGACTAACGGCACTATCATTCGAGCTTCCCGCGGAAGCCAACTAATATCACAACATTTTCAAGCAAGATCTCACCGATATCGGTGCCGTCAGAGTCATCACATGTATTTGCAACTTTCCAAATTTAAATTTAACAAAATTCTATGAAGCTCACATGCCATTGTGTTATCACTCTGTTATGTTAATATAATACTTGCTATCATGTAAATATATGTTAACATTTCGTGGCTATAACTTCGTCGAATTTACATTACAGCTCATATTAACATACTTCCTTGTACATTTTGATAAGTTAAACAAGTTAAACAAGTGCTAAAAGATGAATGAGAGTTTAAGTAAGTCAATTAATCAATCATTTTAATTCGTTTTGCTCAACTTTATCCTTGCGTTTCTTTAATAATTTTAAAAATTAAGATTGAGCTTTTAAGCTTAACAAAAATAAAAGTAGCTAAGCACGAATTAGATCAATAATTTTCAGGTTTATTTCTATAAGTACATATATCTTATAATTACGCTTTTTTTTTACAGCCATCCTTTTTATGATACCGGCATTTTACAATCGTAATATCGATGCAAATTCTAGTTCGTAGTTCTTTCTTGCTGCTACAAATTAGAATGAAGCAAAGTGATCGTGACTACTGGCATTATTATTGAAAGGTCCTGTAGAAAGACTGCTAATATCTCTGGTGCTGAGGCAAGGTCTTCTCCATGTCGGTTCCTTGGAAACAATTACGTCCCGTGGGTTATAATAACGAACCGTTCCTCTAGAATCGTACGTACATATGTATACGTGCCGTGCGCACAAACGCACATGTATATACGCGTAGATGAGCTGTGCTTTTATCGCGAGCGTGAGCATCAAGTGCGTACTACGAAGACGGATGGCCTCGTAAATCTATTGGCAGCGCGCATTCCCTCGTTTTCGCATTTTACTTTCTTCTTTTCTAACACGGCGAGGGCTTCTAAAGCCCACTCACCTCGAGATTTATCGCCTAACGCCAAAATGCCGATGGCGAACTAAAGCGTTCTAGAAAGGCATACTATTACTATTCCATTTTCTCAACAGCTATTCGCAACGATAAAAAAAATATGTGCCTATTCTGTAACAAAGGGATTTATTGCAATCAGCAACAAAATGCAACAGCAGCAAAATGTGTATATAAAATAAATAGAAGGTATACAAATGATAAAAAAAAACTTTGATTAACAAATGTATAAATATAAAAATCTCAGAGATTAGCATAATAAACTAGAAATATTACGAAGATATCCTTGAGACAAGAACAATGATCGAGAACGACGATTGTCATTGAAACGATAATGTCACTTTCATTCCGTCAACAATCGTCCAGAGTTCTTACTGTATATTGTTTGCGTGATATTAACTATGAAGGGATTACAGTATTGCAAAAGTTCTTGACATTATCAAACAAATGTATACATAACGCTCTAATCGTCTTAGCAAGCCTAGAGATAATAAAGCAAAGCAGCTAATTCGTGTAAAACTAAAGGGTTACGCAAGTTTTGCGGTATTTAGAGTATCTATCCACACCTTTCCAACTTGTACTATAAGCTGGAACTGTCGTGTTATTTACGACACTCGCGTGTCGTACGGTGCTCAATTGTCTCAATAATTATGGAGCAATACAGACCATTTCGGCTACATCGTTTGCGACATTAGTCAGCCATTCATCTTTTTCGTGCAAATTTCAGTGCCACCAAACGATGTAATTTGCCTCGTGTCGTTTTTACGCTTTCCTACTTAATGTACTTCGTCATGAACATCCTAACAAACAGATCGTTGCGCGACGATGATGTATTATTGGCGTAATAATGTGGGCCAGCTGTCAAAAGTAACGAACGCGCATCTTCTGCCCCTTCGAGAATGACGAAATTGATAGAATTGCGTTTCTGTGATGGCATACCTGTCATATGCCATGTGTGGAGCGTGCACGGCATCGCATGTTGGCGACAATTTTCGGAAAACGCCATAAGTAAGACCCTTCTCGTAGTTCTTCCTCCACCCTGAAAGATAATTGTGCAAATGTTCATCAGAACTGCATCTGACGAAGTCATTGTTAGAAAGAGGTGAAAAATAAATTTAAAAGATTCAAATCATTTCTTAATATAATTTTAAGAAAATATGATAAATATGTATATTAAATATGTATATTAATATTGTAAGTACATTATTTATTATTAATACTTTATTAATTATGTTTTTGACAATTAGTTTAATCTCAAACAACGAAATATTTTAGGAAATTGATCACGTTCAACAGAACATTTATTTTACAAATGTTTAAAGTTTTCTTTTTTCGTGCTGATTGCTTATCGTGCTGATGACTTATACTTTTAGACAGCAACAATCCTAATCTCAGTAAAAAAAAAACTCAACAGTAAAATAAATTTTGCTAAACACAGATATAGCAATATGTTGTCAATGATCTTAATTTTGATTCCTTTTTATTTAACATACTGTATAATAAAATCATTTCAATTCTCTCGCTATCTTACTTTTCTACGGATCACTCATAGGGCCCAGACACATTCTTGTCCATCGCGTTTCGACCCCCATATTTTCACGAACACGCACTCCGTAGAATCTTCACGTCGATGCTGTCGACGGTGGAAAGATAAATCCTCCCTCTCGCTTCTCTGTTCGCTTTCTCAAACTGACACTCGCGAATTAACAGATCGCACAGTGGCAATTAAACCCCCCAAAAGGATTCGAACACTCCATGGCACGACGGTTCCCATGGTTCCTCTATAGTGTCCGCATGCGGGAAGAGAACGGCGGACGGTAATAAAAGAACACGAACGAGATGCTCGCGAGGGGGATGAGGCACGAGTATCGTCGACAACCCCAGCGCGGTGTAATGCACACGAGAAAGATCCCCTGCGTTGCGGCGGGGTCGTGAGACCGTTGTAAAAAAAAGAAGTGAAAACTGAGAGAGGAAGAAACGACGGTGGACCTGGCGAAGATGCTATGTCGGTGCGCAGAGGGCAATATTTACGAGAGGGGTTGGGTTCAGCCACGGAACGTAATTGCACCGGCTGGGGTACCCTGATTTATTGGGTTATTACCGATCTCGGCGCAAGAAGAACGCGTGGTGTATGGGCATCTTCGCCCGCGCCCTGGTCCTTCGAAACCTTACAAAATGGCGGGATAGAATATTGTTGAAACGTATATGCGTTGTATTCTACGAACGTTATGACTACAATCACAATGACATAAAAAAATTGAAGTTTACTTAAAAATTTACTCCTATAAAGAGACTCCTATAAAGAAATTATGATGTTTCTTCAAAAAGTTGGATATACGTGACCATATAAATTTGATGTTACCAGAATAAAAAATGTCAAGAAATTAATAAACTACATTTTGATGTACAAATAAAAATCATAGCAAGAGAAAATCTAAAAATTGACATGTGCTATTTATACCTTCATAGTGCAATTCTTCGAAGTGTTGGGTACACACGACTGTATAAATTTGATTTTATCAAAGTGACAAAAGATATAATATTTCGACAAATAAAAGTCAATAAAAAGAAATACCAATTGACACTGTACTGCTTATATCTTTATAACTTGTAATACAGCGACAGTTATTATACTAAGTGATCAAAATAACAGGGCATTAACATTAAATCACAATGTGACATTTATTACTTTCATGTAATACTATATCATTTAACTGCCAATAGTGTTCTTCTTCGATCATGCGCTATGTATTTTTTATGTTTAGTTAATCAGCTTCCAGTTAGTTAAACTGTATAATAATGATGGTCGTTGGATTGTAAAATATAGCAATTTGACGACAAATCGCTATGTCTGTATGCGAACATGAAATGTAACAGATGTAAATATAATGTAAGTATTTCTCACATGTAATCATAAATTATTGATTTTAAGCATCGTTAAATTCATAATGTCAAATTATATTCAACTTGAGTTATTTTTAAAAATTTCTGTAGATCATTGCTCCTATTCTCAATATGTCTTTTAATTAACTACAACAATGAGATAAAACAGTTTAACTTAAGAAATGTATTTAATTTAACTTAAACTTTAGTTTCTTATTTACCAGTGCATATATATTAATATGGACGTTTTACTAAGCAATTCAACTACAGAAATATATTGATTTACATTTTGACACACATAGAAATTAAATATAGCAATGTTATTTAACTTAAAAAACTGGGTTACTATTGCACTTTTGATATCTAACAGTAGATAATATCTAACAGTAGATAGTTAGATAACTTAGACAGATAATCAATAATCATTAATTTTCTTTTTCTTCATGTTTCATGTGTTGATGTATTGAACAATAATAACGAGTTACAAGCCAAAGGCTTTCTTTGGTATGCCTATTCCATCACCTCGAAAGGACTGGATCGATATATAAAAGAATGGAACAAAGTGCAGTGCTACATCTACCTAACATCAAATCTCGCATTGCAGCGCGTACGCCTTCACTTTTACGCGTGGCAAATAAAACCAAGAGCCAGTCGACATCAAAATTATACGTATAGATGGCATTGATATATAGCCGAGCGGGTTTTGATAGACCCGACGGCCCTCGCGGCCGAGTTATAATCGCGCCGCGCATCGTATCGTTTTCTCGCCGAGCCGGAATCCTCCATTTTGAAACGCGCCGTGGTAATGTTAATGCCGGTGTTCGCATACTGCAGAAAGGATCAGCGGGATCATTGGATTTCAACTCCTCCTCAAATCATAATTATTATTTCTTATGAATATATAATATTGCGCGCACGTTGTTCTTTAATTGCGTATTTTTTAACATTGAATTTATTCACTTTGCTATATAAGCTCAATTTATATGATGTATGAAATACTTGTTTGGTGTATAAGAATAGATTAATAATTCATTGCATACAATTAACATACGAATTTTTGCATTTATTATTTTATTTACTATTTAGCATAAGAATTATGTATTAATATCGACACTAAACCATATTTAATTTTATAACACCGTATCTGCATTCGAATCTCTATCATGTGATCCACAAAGTATTAAAATATGACGTCATGTTTCGCGTGCTACAAAACGATAGCCGTAAATACATAATTAATTGAGTGCTAGTTAATTACTTTCCTGGGATCGTAATGAACAAAGATTGTCGTCCAATTTGCTAATAGGCGTTCTTATAGGTTTCCATTTAATCGTTAAAAACATTCTCGTGTATGTTTTGCGTATGCAAGTAAACATGATTTCATCCTATTTATATTGTTAGCTTTATTTTGAGTTATAATTAGTATTACTGGTTATCCGAGTTATAACTAGTTGAACTTAAATAATTATATATTAGAGTTAAAGTCTTAATTTTAGTAAATATATACATTGACTATAGCAGACTGCAATAAATGTATACATTTACTGACTTAATACTTCGACTATGAGATAGTACGCGTAAATACAAGTAAATCTGTTAGAACATTTTAATTCATAATGTAAGAAACAATTTTTTTTAAGACGTCAATTTACGAATTCCAAAACGAAGTTTGGCTTTTTGCCCAGCACGACCGCGAGTCGGGAATGGGTAGAAGTAACCTCGGCCTCAGGATATAAATCTTCCGCCGACAGATGCACCGCCCTCGACGTTCTGCATCGACCAACCAACCGACCAGAATTTCTGAGGGTAACGCCCTGAAAAACCAGACTCGCCTTGGATACCTATTGCATTTGCATGTCATTTCGAAGAAAACTATACCCCGTGAGTAAAACTAAGAGTGAACAAAAAATACAATAAAATTGCTCGATGTATAGCCTTTAGTCATTTTTTTTCTCAATAAAGCTTATTATTTTACATATGTACGATGTACACATTTGATTTAATATCTCTTCTTTAACAAATGTAGTATCGAAATTCATTCTTTATTGCAAAATTGGTAAAATTTTCATCTACATTTACAACAATTCTATCAACTCTTCGATGCTACACTACGTTCCAAAAAGCAAGAAATGTTTTAAAACATTCTAGCAATGATGCAGCAATGTTAAATTCGCTTTTGATGTTTTATTACGTGAGTATTGTATAAAAATATACATAAAAATAAACATATTATAACAAATTTTTCTTTAAACGCTATATTAATGAATATAACGGCAACAATCCAAATATATGTATTTTTATTGATAAAAAATGTAAAGCATATAAAATAAGGAAATTTTTGATATGCCGTATGAGAGTGGCACCGGGAAAGGGAAATAAAATTCGATAAAAAATTGAAGACGCATCTTGTGTATCCAATCGTGCAAAGGAACCGCGTGCAAAGAACGCAATAAAGTGTCATGATAGTGAATAATTGACAAGCAATTTCGCGATGCGGCGAGTTTTCTTTCTACGAATTTTTGATGGAATTAATAAAATGAACGTGAACATGAGAGGAAGTTAACCTCAGGAACACCATATGTCGCGTGATTCCCCGCGGTTGGTTTCTAGCTTTCGTTGTACATACTTGCATTCGTGACGATTTGCACCGTCGGCGAGTACGTAGCATGCGTTCCTGTACGCAACGATAGATCTTGGAACTGTACATATATGTGCCTTTCGGTTACATGCACACCAACATGTACGAGTTTTCCTCCCTCGAGGATTCACGGATGCTAGCCTGTCACGCGATTCTTCAAGAATCGCCTTGAATCCCTATTACTTCTAGAACTTGAGAAATTTTCAAAAAACTACTACTCCAAAAAAAATATTTATACGGTTTTTTAATTGATATTGAGACATTAAAATAGTTGATTCTTTAATATTGAATCATATATTAAAAATAATAAAATATTTATATGAATAAAATATTTATATGAATTGTATGTATAAAATGTAGTAAAAACAGTGCAATAGTTAATTAATTATTTTAAACATATTGAGGTTCATGGTTAAGATAATAATATACAGAAGGCAATTGAAATTTAAATAGCGAAGACTATTTATTTATTTAAAGAAATGATATATACAGAAAGTATCGACAAAGATTCTAACATGTTTCACGAGGATCGGAACATTGTTATACGAGCAGAGAATATCTTATCTATCGTTGCGGACGTTCTTTCCGCACTAATAGTACGGAATCTCGTTCTCTCCTCGCCGCTCTCAGTCCTGCCATTGTATGTAACGTGGCAGAGATCGATGAATATTCACGAGGAGAACAAGCTCGATCGCTCTTTCTCGCGACGGCCCTGACTTATGTCTACTGTCGGATTTTTCATTATGCCGTCGTACTTGCTTGAGATTTAATACGAACGTGAAGCTTCTTGAGAGCCCATCATAATTCTCTTCCTTCCAACATGTATTTTTACTGATATTACTTCATCCATTTTAAGAAGACTTTTATGATGTATTTCATGTAATACCGATTTTAAAATAAATAACTCAAAAAAATTTTCTAAAAATATAGAATACAAAATACAAACTACGCATAAATATTTCTGTACCATATATATTTAAATATTAGAAAATTATGTAAATATATATGTATGATAGATTGTATATCTCTTACAGATTCTTTAAAAGTCTTTAAATTAAATTTTAATGAAAAAAAATTCTTTTAAATTAACTATACAATAAATTATATTATTCACTAGCATCGAGATAAATACGTAAAACATAATATGCGAAATTCTCTATTATGGTACAATCGCATCGAAGTTTTGTTCTTGCTATTTCGCAAAACATTGTGAAATTTTCGTGCAGTCATTTGGCGAGGACTCGAGGTCCAGTATCGAGGAGCCCGGAGGTCGTGCATCACCAGAGTCTGGCAGGATAATAGCTCTCTCTCTTTCGAGGAGTCTTATTGTCGGACCATGCGTCAAGTGATTGATAGGCACCGAACCGTAGAGCAGAGCGCCACGATATTTCGAAAGCTGCACGCGCAGCAAGAAAACGATAGCCGAGAGCTTCGTGATGCGAGGTACGCGTGCGGTACGCCTGCACGCGGAAACTCGCGTGAGAATCTCGCTGTATTTCAGCCGAGTCCGCCCGCAGACTCGGATGCAATCTTCCTGGATCACGGTCATGAACTTCCTACGTGAAGCGATCAAGGCCGCTAGTTTCACGGCGGACAGAGAAAAGTCGATAGTTTGATATTTCGTCCGCAAAACGTAAATGCGCTATCTTATTACAAGCTGACACAAGGCATCTTCCTTTTCAATACGGTATCGGATAATATTACCAAGACACTTATCGTACTGATAAAATATCAAAAATGATTGAAAATTATTAAATGCATCAGCATCATTATACTCTATTTACGTAATTATTTCCGTTATGGAATCTTTTGATTGTTTTAAATGTAAATGGTCTCGCAAATTTTTAAATTCAATATTCCTCTTATTTTTAATGCTTTAGAAATCACAAATTGACTTTCAATGCAACAAGTCAATACACAGAAAGAAACAGTTTCGTTAAAATATCTAAAAATTAACTAGATACAGAAAATAATTTTATTGATTATAAAAATACGATTATTAAATTACGAATATGTAAGAAGCTCAAATTAATTATCAGAATATCAAAACTTTTGTGCTATTGCTCATTATGTTTGAGTGTTTTTTACATATTATTTTGATAATTTAATTTTTTATTAATTAATTAATAAAATTATAATTAATAAAATTATTTTCAAATTGATATCTAAATTTTTAGACACTTTAGCAAAAGCATTCTTAAGATTATCATTAACACCAGATTATTAATATTCTTATAAGGTGCTTATTATAGTATAAAAAAGTTATTAAATTGCTTGTCAATTTAATAAATGATATTACTACTTTGGTTCTGCTCATAATTATGTTTTAAGATCAAAAAAGATTTTGGCATATGGTCTTCAAAACCAGATATATATATAAAAAAATTTATAGAAATACTTAAACATTAAATTCCACTTAACTTTTCATGACTGATTTAATTTTTTTTTTTAATTTTTATTGATCAACATTTTATAATAGGTGGGATACATACAATATGTTCCACTGGTCAAAAGATTAATTAGATTTATTCTTATCGATTGTCGATCTTATCGATCCAAATTCGTATCGTTTTTAAAATCATTCTTTCCATGTAGACACAGATTTATTTGTAAAATTCAAGAACCGGATTATCATATATCAAATATGCATGAATAAAAATTTAATCTTAAATTCCTTCTTCTCTAACCACGCGAGTACATCGATCTTCATACGTTCATCAATCATAAATGTCTCCTTTTAAATCCAATTCCGGAAACTCTCTTAAAATGATTTTCCACAACGGAACTAGAGCCGCAATAAGGAGGGTGTGCTGAAGAAGGTAGCAATTTGACCGGCCGGCGGAGTTCGTTGCACTTTCCTGTGTCAAGACTCTCTCTTTCTTCTTTTAACCATCGCATTCATTTTGAATCGCATTCAATGACGACGACAGTGTACAATGTCAATATTGTGCGCACAGTTGTGCGCACAGTGTGACACGGTGGTAGACATTTCGCCTACCAGGACGTTCATTATCCCCGAAGAATATTGGTTTCAGAGGTGTATAATGTTGGAGACCGGTGGTCATCTGCCGCGTGATCCACTCTGTATGTCAGGTGGAGCCATGCAGCAGGCCGCATGACTCGACCTCTCTTGCTCTCGCATATCATTATGAAAATTGTGTTCGAAAGGTTTAAGCCGCGAATTGTAAGCCGTACATATGCGACGGCGGTGGGCACCATGCGTGCTGTAATTCCTGATTGAAGGGATC
>Ga0157362_1001355_pt1 | contig 10288 bp, 2 predicted proteins | sample AttlaeALBM3_FD_111480 | JGI IMG/M metagenome (GOLD analysis project Ga0157362, IMG submission 111480) | Fungus gardens microbial communities from leaf cutter ant in Ribeirão Preto, State of São Paulo, Brazil - Atta laevigata ALBM3 | ecosystem: Host-associated > Fungi > Mycelium > Unclassified ... | reverse complement strand
GATTGACTTTCCAACGCTAATAAATACACTTTCAAATAGAAATTTGAATAACATTTGACGCCATCAATAAGGCAAAATGAATTTGATAGTTTCTAATGGAATACAATCATAATGCCATTTCTGTTTCCGGTAGTCAATCGTCAATCGAAATCGAATCTTACACATTTGCTCACGTTCTATCAAGACATTGACGAATACGCATTCATTAACATGCGACGATATCCGTGTCTATCTAGTCACGTTAGTTTAACCGACTAGATAGACCAATATGTCCGGCCATACATTGATATTCATTACACTACTTTCTCTTAATACATTTGCTTAATTTATTATAGCTAAACTATCGGATAACGTGTAACACTAATAAAAAATTCTTCTGGATATTTAATACGAAATCTCTCAGATTTCATGTTCATTTAAGTTTCCATCCAAGAAATTCATCAAAGAAATTTTCATCAAAATTAATTGTTAATTTCAATCGTACCGATTACTCGCTTATTCTGACAGACGGATTCACTCATTAATCCTACTTAATTAATCGTTCCGTTAAATGTGATTATTCCTAATATTTTAATAGCAGTGTTTCTCCAAACAAGAATTTCTTATTTATCTATTCATTATTACTCTACATATGGTAATTATGTAATTGTGCTACAGTATTTAATTGCTTTTATTCTATTTAAATTAAATTAGAAAAACACGTTACTATGTTTACATGCTCGTAACATCCAAATAAAGATAAAAAAATGTAAAAAAGTTAAAATTTAAAATTTTTGAAAATATATATACGTATAAATGTAACAGAATTTAATGGAATCTACCTTAGCTATAGAGGAGTAAAGTACTCCTACAAATTAATATAAACTATAACTCTAACAAGAAATAATCAAGAAACAATTTCACTGAAAAATAATACATATTTTTATAACAATTTTAATATTTTGTTAAACTATATCATTGCAACAATATTATTTTCAAAACAATATTATTTTCCAAAAAAAATATAATAAAATATAATAAATATATAATAAATTTAAAGCTTTATATTTATGGCTAACGTTGGATAAAAACTTACACTACTGATCTGTATTACATTAATTTAATAATGTCAGAATTAGTATTAATTTTGAATTCAATTATATATGTATATATAATTGCAAAAGGCTTTACTAATATTCAATATCATCATTATTTTATATATATATACATAACATAACACACGAATATCATTAAATTTGTATCACTTCTTGAATCAACAAATCGCATGACTTTTTTATTCAAAAAGAATTAAATGCGTTTTATTATGTTTGACGTAGAAGCACTCAATGCGTTTTACATAAAAGCCGTCTATTCGATCCTCTCTTTCAACCTCATCTGGTATCCTAAATGCAAAATCCGAGATTAATCCAGTGACGCTGACAAAATTTGCGGATTAAATCACTCGGATTTAGTAAACGAAACGTGACGAGGAGATATTCGACTGGTGAGATTTAATGGACAGACGTCATATCATGTCAAAAATGCTCGTGTCGAATTGATGCCGCCTCGTTGCATTCTCAGATTCGGAAACGACAGGAACAGAGGTTTGAAAGAGAAAAATGTAGAAATGGTATGAGCTTTATTCTCTCGCAACGCTGTCAGAACAATACAGTATGCACTAAAAGCCAGTATTAATTTACCTGTAAAATATATTTAAGAGAATCAAATATAGGAGTCCCGTGTTTTGGAGTCATACTGGGAAATAAATTATGGCAAATATTAGAAATAAGTACTAAACGAGTTGTTTTCCTTTTCTCTTCTCTTCATCCGCGATTATTATTAATAGAATTTGTGCTATCCGTAACAAATCCTTTAAATAAATGACTTTATAATAATCTGGCTTGTGAAACTAATTTCGCCCACGCTTATGAGCATTAACATAAATAAATTAAAGTTTGTTTTAATCCTTTTAATTCTTTTTTTTTTTTCAGAAAAAATGATAATGTTCTTCATAGTTAACTAATATAACAAGATATTTGTACATTGTTAAAAATAAAATGTTAATTTTAACTTAGACATATTATTATGGGACTTTCTGAGACATGCAAAAATGTTAGAATTAACACAAAAATATTAATTTTAACATTTTTACATGTCTCAGAAAGTCCACTGTATGCCTTTAAGATAAAATTAACATTTTATTTTTTAATGTATATAATATTTTTAATTGACTTTATTTTCATTGTTCTACTATTCTTTCAAAAATAACAATATGTTCTGCATTTTTAATATCAAAAAATCAAAAATAAAGAAATGTTATGCTATCTTCACGTTCCAGCATGACATAACTTCCTCTAAAGATACCACCGAATATTACATCTGTCAAGTATTGCCAAATTTATTAATTATTGTCACCTGTCACCTATGTCAAAATTATTAATTGTTATGGAATTTTATCCTGAAATGTCATATAATAATCAATCTAGTTTAAAAGAAACGGAAACACTTGACAGATATTGTAATATTCGATGGCATCTAATATTTTAGAGGAAATTATGCCGGGAACGTGAAGTTAGTATGGCATTTTTTATTTTTAACTTTTTATATTAACTTTTTTATATTAAAAGTGTAGAACATTTAGTAAAAATTTATTTTTAAAAAAACAGTAGAACAATGGAAAGTGCTAATGGAACAACCATTATTTTTTGAAAATTAATAAAATGCGTGCTAACTTTATAGACACGAAAACTTGGCTCTAATATATCAAAAGTTGATTCGCTAAATAAATACTTTAAATTAATAAAAACTACGAATTAAAATTGATTTATCAAATTCATTTAATAGTTACAGACATTATTAATATAATGTGAGTAGCTTTGAAAATATGTTTATCTTGATTCAGTGGACTGAATTATTGTCATTTGAATAAACGTTCCTACGTATTAGCTTAATCATTTAACGCTTAAGTAGCAATCAGTATTGTTTAACATAATACAATCCAAAATACACGTACGTAAATCATAATTTGGGTTAATTCGGGCATCGTGAGTGCATTTCTCATACTAACCACGAGGAATATTACAAACTGACATTTACAGTTGCGATCAATTGTATACGTAACATTAAAATGTACTCTTCCATGCGAATATTTTACTTAGCGCCGAAATTAACGCATTCGTTATCATCGTTCTCTTACTCAGCATAAATTTTCATTTTAGTAAAGAGAATGGCCACATTTATTTATCAATAATTGAATACTTTAGCAACATGCAAATTTTCCACAGATTTAGTCGCGACCTATTTTCTCAATCCATATTGCCAATTACTATTTATTTCGACTAAAACTAATCAAATTTCCAATAAGAATATAATTAAGCATCAATATTAATAATCAATAAAAATAAAATATTAAAAAACAGCAATAACAACAAGAATAAGAAATAAAAATATGAAACAAATTTATAGATTGTAAATAAAGTCGGTAAACATATTACTTTATTATTATTTATTTTATTTTATATACATTTGTGTGCGTATGTAATTTCTGACTGCTTCTAAGGGAAATTATAGAGAAAATAAAAATTGATCAATAAAGTCAAAACATTATTTTGTACAATTAAGATATTATCCATGTTGGTAAGTCATTCACTAATGCTGTCTAATAATATAAAAGCAGAATTTGTACAATCAAATAATATTCACAAAAAAACATCTAATAAATTTTAATAGATAATGAGTTAAAGTAGGAGGATAAAAGTATCTCCTACTACATCCTCTTTATATCTTTCGAAGATAGTAACATTGAATAGTAAATTAAGAATATTTGATCGACTTTACTTATATACAAATATTTAATCTGTATAGTTAGTTTATTGTTCGCATTCATCACAATAAATTATGATATTACGATCTCAAATATGAGGGCTATTTGTAACTGAAGGAGTTACGGTAATTCCATCGCTAAGTTTGGAACCAATGCGGGCGAGAGTTAAGTATTTAAGACGCTGTTAAAGTTTCACAGACTTTTCCGTGGACTCACTGGACCGGGCTTTTTGAAGTGAGCAGCTGTAAGGAACTTTGCTATATATAAAACATGTTCAGGACACATACGCACTCTTTCCCTTTATCTTTCTCCTCCCCCCCTCCCCCCCTCCTCTCCCTCTCTCCCTCTCTCTCTCTCTCCCTCTTTCTCTTCTCTTCTCTTCTTAATCTAATATGCCCGAAAAATTCTTCTAAATATCGGACCATGCGGATCCAGTCTAGATTTTACAGGTCGTACAATAATCCTCGCGGTATATGCCTTCAGCTAACTCAATTTCCTCTCCTCGTGTTCTAATAACTCGACGAAAATTAAACTTATTCTTGTTATCTCCGCTCTCAATTCAACAGACTCCTTTCGCGCGCAGGATTAAATTTATCTAACTCCAATTGAGGACCGCATATTCTTTCTGCCTAAATAAAATAATTTATTCTTACTTAATAAATTAAGAAAGAACATAATGCAGTATTGTGATTTTGTACTGAAATAAATAACATCTCGAATTAGATTTTTTTATCTATTTGCTTTAAATATACTGCTTTTACTATTATTACTTCATAGGTATCAACGAGAATTTTGATAAAATAAAAATTTAATATTAAATATGAAAAATACATCAAGAATTTAGATAATTGAATTCATTATATTAATGTAAATAGAAAAGTTATCTAGAATAGAAAGATCATTGAAGTATATCGAAAAAAATATTTTAAATATTACATAAACGACTCCCACGAACAGATATTCTCCCCTTCTCCCTCATGCTTTATAACAGGCTTTAACTTCCAAGACGACTAACATGCTATAACGCAGTCAACCTCAGTCAACCTCAGTCATCACGCGTAGAACGTTCGCAGCGGAAGGTAGTCAGAAGTCGGAGAAATCGATTGCAATCGAAATCGTTATCGATATGCACAAATGTTCGACATTTTTCTATTATTTCGCGACTCTTCATGCAAATGTGCACTGCTGTGAAACAATTACTATTTGAAAATGTTATTCGTTTTTCAACAATTAAATTTTATTGCCTATGTGAAATAGTGTTCAATAAAAAATTGTTAAATAATTGTACATTAATAAAAAACTCAATTGAGTTTAAAAAAGTTATTTATTTACGCACGTGCACGTTTGAGTTTTTCAGAATATTTTTAATTGTATGAAAATCCGCAAAGTTATGACAATCTTGTTTGTATTACGGCTAAAAATCATGAATATTAACTGTTTAATAATATATGCCATGTTAACAAGTTCAGAATATGGTTTAATCTTCCACAAAGGTATAGAATGTTATAAGAAAAAAATTTCATAGCCTTCCTCGGAATTTTAAAGGTTGTTATTTGTATCTTTGATTAAAACATTGACATAATTCATTGCTCTATTGTTTCCCTTCACAAAATATTTTATCAATGAATCAATGAAGTAGATAACTAGGCAAGCACATTGCCGATACAACCCTGAGCGACTTTTCAACTGTACAAATCCGCGGCAGTTGTTTCGTGAACGAAAAAAGTATTACGACTGCAGTAGACTAACACGACCGGTGAGAAAAAAAAGAAACAAGCTTTTGCACCGACCGAAAACCGTAAAATGCACCGTAAAGCGCGTTACTGCGGCCCATTTAGAAAGATCGATCGATCCCGTGAACACTTTCAGAATGATCGATGCATCGTCCCAGTATGCCGGTTCCTTTTTCCAAAATAGAAGACTGAAATCGTTGCTAGTGTGGAGATAAATCACCGATTTTCTCCAGTAGTGTGTATTGAAAAATACGGGAATCATAAATTGTAGTAATCTTGATAATATACAAAGTTTCAAAAAGCAATCTATTATTTATTATCGCGCATATATTAAAAAAATTTTTTACATATACCAAACGGAAGATATTAACTTATGCCACAGTTCGTCAAATATGTCAAATGTTTGATCGAATCGATTCTTCATTAAAAAAAATAGATGTCGCGACTAAAAAATAACAAAATGTTATCTAATGTATCATTATTTCTGTAATATAACTTAATGATCCTTTTCTGAGAGCCCTCTTAATACACAAGGGATAAGTAAAATGGCCGTGTTACACATTTTTATTTCATGTTTTATTATTATTTCTTTAAAATCTGATATCTCATAAAAGAGATAAAAATGTTTTAATGGGAATAGTGTTCCTTACCAGAAGAAGAGAAAAGAAGGAGCAGAAACGAAACTCGTGAAACAAGACAATGAACCTTATATGTCGTATGATAGTCTACTATTTCCTGGCTATTTATTTAAAGGGTCTACTGCAATCTTTGAAGTTGTACGCCGGTCATCCTTCGGACCTTGTAAAGTGCACTGCTGATTTTGACGTAAGTACACATTTTCATTTTTTTTATTAGGTATGTGTATATAATTTTTAATCAGAAATACAGAAAAATATTCGTTGCAAAAATGTAGCAATGAAATTACATCTCATTTTAATTCACAAATCGTATTACAAGTATAATAATAAACATCATTTTTCTAACATGTTGAAACACTTTCAGAATTTATCATTTGTCTCTTATTTTTATTTCGTTATAATTTAATTATGTACTTTATATTTTTGAAATTTCTAAAAAAGAAATTTTTAAAAAATTCTATTAAATTTTATGTCATAATATTTAATATCAAACATTGATAATATTTTATATGGACAAAATAAGTATTTGTACAGATGTTTTTTAAGTACAAAATAATTTAATGTTGCATATTGCAAAAGAAAATACAAGATTTTCAATATGATCTCAATATAGACAAAAACTGTCTATTAGCAAATAAAGGTAGTGATATTCGATATCGGCAAAGAATGCGTAATACTTTGTCGCTCGATGCTTGATGCATGGATGCTTGAATGTCCGTGATTATCGTACAGGATATCCTCGACAATTTTCGAGGACTGGTTTCTCCATAGCTCACCTGTGCCGCCCAGTGGGGTCGGTGGATACCCCTTGCGGGCAGCAATGTGCTGCGAATGGATCGCGGTGAGTCAGCAACGATAAATCGAGCGATTTATGAAGCGGCACGGCCAACGACCATTCTCGAGAAATAATGTCGGGATCGATCTACGACGTTGAAGCGGGTTGTCAGAATTTTTAGACGCCCATCAGCTCTGTTAATTGTCTCAGACAAGAGTCGGACGCTTTTATATGGCATTATTAAATCAATTCTCGATCATAATACTGAACCTCTTAGAACACGAAGACGCTCTTTAAAAAATATTTTAAACGTTTAGTCATGCATATTTTTTATCTGCTAAGTGAAATAATTCGCGAAAAAATATGTAAAAATTAATAAATTGTAAATTTTATTATATAAAAATATAATCTTTTACTTTTACATTTAACTTTGTACTATGTAAATATTATTAAATTTTTTTAATATTTATAACATTAATAATTTTTGTATTTAACAGGTTCAATAAGTAACTGTCAATGCCAGATTTATAAATCGGTTTAAAATTAATTATTTTTTGTTATAATACAGCATCAATATTTTTCGAAATTTGTTTGCTGAAAATATGAGAACAAAGAATTTTTCAGAAATTTTATGGATACATATTTTCATCAAGCTAAAATTAATTTCAAATTTATCAAAAATCTATCATTAAATTCAAGCTTATTTTGGAATATTCATATATGATAAAACATAATTAATTATATAAAAACATCCGTTAGACACATAAATTATATTAAAAAGTATTATTAAATCACAGATAGTTTTTCCAGCAAGCATATTTATTAAAGTGCTCAATAAAGTCTGTTTACGTTAATTATCCACAATCTCTTACAATTTCCTTGGTAACTTTTATCAGACAGGGCTAATTTAATCGATCATGCAAAAAGCTATGTGGCTAATTAATGTCGCACTTTTTACACCCATTTTACGCTCTAGATATATGCCATAGCCATTAGTGGTATTACAAGATCACATCACAGCTCATTACGATAAGTTACTATTATATTACGCGAGAAAATGTGATTTGTAAGTAATACTTTTACGCAAGAAATTATTGAGTAATCTGTTGATTGGCCATTTGATGTAATAAAAATGTCGCGTTTATTAATATCCATAAATTATAAAATATTGAAAACCTATAAACTTTAATCTCTTAAGGTTCCTGTTTCCTCATCATTATTGCGATTCTTCAGATCGTGACATCAAAAGCGAGAAAATACAATAAAAATTCTTATAAATTATATTTGAATAGAAACATTTTTCAATAACGCAACATTTGAAATCGATAAAATAGATTTATAAAATCTCCTCGAAAACTATCTTCTTGTTTCGAGGAGAAATTAAATCAGATTTATTTCTATATATTATTACATAATTTGATAATTTGATAATTTTATAATTTTTCAAATTAATAATATATAAAAAAAAATATTTTATAACTTTTTATTACCGTGAATATATTTCATTTTATAACCGTGAATATATCTCATTTTTTTATTATACACGACTAATTTCAAATATATTGATAATTTATTAATTAATGAAAAGAAGAATTTCCGCTATATTTCACAAGTAGGTTCCATTGATTGTAAGTGTTATTTTATTGAAACATATTTTCATATTAATATACTTTACAAGAATTTTTATTGTATATTTTATATATCGCTTCTAACGTCATTGACAAACTATGAAATAGTGATGAGTGAACAGGAACTTTTAACACAATTTCAAAATTTATTTTTTTCTCAGAACAGATTTAATTCGATACTATATTTTTTACGTTTTTTTCTACATTCAATATCTTGGTAATTAAGCATCATGTGAAATTCCATTCACATAAAATCCATTTGGAATTAACTGAAGAATAAGGATTGATTATCTTTATTTGCACTGATGAAAGTTTCTTCATGAAAAACCGTTTAATTTCAATCGTTTAAAAAGAAAGTTTTGCCAGTTTCATAAGAACTTTTTCTCACTTAACTATTCTTAACACAATGCAAAAGTTTATATATATATATAAAATTCGTTTCTTTCAGCCATACCATACATAGATACTTTTTTCTACAAATCATATTAGAACTGTCAAGTTATCCCATAGAAAAAATTTCCCGCGAGCGTTTACGTAATCCCTTTAGAAATGCAGAGATTTCAACGGCACGCATCGTAAACGGATATATGATATTTTGTCCCATAATTATATACCATAATATACTATAATTATATACAAACTTTACAGTCACAAATTTTCCCCAAATTCTCATGAAATTTCTCACATGTTACTGTAATAATCGCTTCTGAATGTCACGACCTCGAAATCATTTCGACGTAGATTCATTCATTAACTCTATCGCTCCGCGAGATCATAAAATTTAAAAAGTGAATATTTTATATATTTTAGAAAGAAATCCGGATTCAAATCCTAGTAGAAGTAATTTTCGCAGTAAATTATTCATAATTTTTAAGGAACTTATTAACATGAATATTATTAAATTGCTTATCAATATTAATATTCTAGATCTGTTCATGATTGCGTTTCAAGATTTCGCGCAGTTTACAGAAATGGATATTTGTATATATAAATATCCAATTCACATATCCGAAATATTGAAGCACTAAGATCCATTTTGGCCGAAAATAGAATTAATATTTCTCTCAATTGAATATTTTGTATTTGCATGTTTGAAAAGAAATTAATCTAACACGACGTAATGTTTATTCAAACGATATATACGGATGTACATATGTATGTAGACATTTATGCAGATACATCGCATATGTATGTTACACGTTCGTGGAGTTCGAGTTTCTAGCATAAGCGATATAAATAAATCGATCGGCACGGATTTCATTAAGATTCAAAGCATCTCACCGTTGCTTAGATTACAGTCTTAAGATTTCAAAGGAAAGTATCCTAAAGACGACACTTTTCTTCATCGTTGATTTTCCTTTCCTTTATCGCATGCAAAATAATGTCACATACTGCAACAAAAATTCCATATTTCATTTATCGTATATTATTGTATATTCGCGATCGTGTAGTGGTCGATAATTAAAAAAGTTGGCGAGCAGAGCCGAACATTTGCTTGAAAGAGATTGCTGCAGTAAAAATGCATTATATCTAAGCGTAACATTCGCCGTAGCATTTTTTCCGCTTAAAATTAAAGTCGGTCGATCAACAATTAACTTTTTAATGGCACTGTCGCGAAAACATTAAATTCCGCTATTTCATGCATTTCATGATCCATCTGACTGAAACGTATCGAAAACTAATTGGGCTTTTTCGATAGATTAACGTGCTTC
>Ga0157362_1001354_pt1 | contig 10289 bp, 7 predicted proteins | sample AttlaeALBM3_FD_111480 | JGI IMG/M metagenome (GOLD analysis project Ga0157362, IMG submission 111480) | Fungus gardens microbial communities from leaf cutter ant in Ribeirão Preto, State of São Paulo, Brazil - Atta laevigata ALBM3 | ecosystem: Host-associated > Fungi > Mycelium > Unclassified ... | reverse complement strand
GCCGGGTTGCACTTCGCCCGACCGGCCAGTTCGTTGCGCAACGGCGACGTGACACGGCTGCTGGAGGGGGCCGTTCGGGTGATGCGGGAGGCCCTGGCGGCGGGCGGCACGTCCTTCGACAGCCTCTACGTCAACGTCAACGGTGCCGGCGGCTGGTTCGAGCGCTCGTTGCAGGTCTATGGCCGGGTGGACCGACCCTGCAGCCGCTGCGGCACACCGATCCGGCGGGCGCCGTTCATGAACCGGTCCTCGTACTACTGCCCACGCTGCCAGCGGCGACCGCGGGGGGCGCCCGGGGTCCGGATGGAAACACGCCTGGCTCGCGCACCGTAATCGGATCGATACGAGACTGTGGTAAGAGGGCGTCTTGCGCGCACCCGTTGACCGGTTCACGATCTCGAGCAGCGCTCGGCTACGGTCCCGAGGGCTCCGATCGGGCAAAAGAGCAGGTCGGACGCGCTGGTCGCCTTGACCACACGCGTTTCAAGTGCGACCCTAGAGGCATCCCGCGCTCCCGGTTCCGGGAACCACCGCGTCCCGGGGCCGGAGCAGACAATCGGCTACCGCTGGTCTCTCAGCGTGGAGGACCTCTCGATGGCGAAGGCAATACTCGGACACCTCGGTGGTCCGGACCCCCGCATGATTAACGAAGTGAGGCGGATGCAGCGGCGGATCGCTGAGCTCGAAAGTGAGCTCATGCGAGTACGCGCGGAGAATGACTCCCTCAGCGCAATGCTGCACACTCCCGAGTTCATGTCGGTGGAGCTGCATGAACCCGCTCTCACCTGAGAGCTTGTGTCACCGGAGGGACGCCAATTGAATGGCGTCCCTCTTTCGTTGTCCACCGCCGCGCCTGCGGCCGCCCGCCAATCGGGTTCGATACGGTAACCGCACTGCCGGCGTGACCTCGTGCCGGATGGCTCGTTTACGTCGGCAGAGGGAGTCGGCGTACTACGCCGGCGCTTCACCGCGGCGGGCTTCGGCCCGGGGTTCCTCCCGTTCCATCGTGCTGGCGGGCGCGCGAGCGTAGGCGGAGCCCCGTCGGTGAACCCTCAAGCGGTGTCGACTCCCGCGCGGAGACGACTTCGCCAGGGCGGTCGGTCGGCGGGCCTGACTGTCCCAAAGACGCGCTGGGGTGCTCGCAGGCGGGCGCGAGCACCCCAGCGCTCGTCTCCGGCCCCTGTCTTGCAGACGCAAGACCGTTTCGCCCCGCCCGACGAAGTCCTTCGGAACGTAGAGCGAACCTCAGGTATGTCAGGGGCAGCTGGGACGCGAGGGGACAAGCGGGCGCGTGTCGAGGGCCGGGTGGGGGAAGACGCTCGGGATAGGGTCGGTTCGCCGCCGGCGAGGAAGAAATGGGTCCGTGTACCTGAAGAGCCTGACTCTGCGGGGATTCAAGTCCTTCGCGTCCGCCACCACCTTGCGGTTCGAGCCGGGGATAACCGCGGTCGTGGGCCCGAACGGCTCGGGCAAATCGAACGTCGTGGACGCCCTTGCCTGGGTGATGGGTGAGCAGGGCGCCAAGTCGTTGCGCGGCGGGAAGATGGAGGACGTCATCTTCGCCGGCACCGCCGGGCGGCCCCCGCTGGGCCGTGCCGAGGTGACACTCACGATCGACAACGCCGACGGTGCGTTGCCGATCGATTACAGCGAGGTCACCATCACGCGGACCATGTTCCGCAGTGGTGGTTCCGAATACGCCATAAACGGCGACGCGTGCCGCCTGCTCGACGTCCAGGAGCTGCTGTCCGACTCAGGTATCGGCCGCGAAATGCACGTGATCGTGGGCCAGGGACAGCTCGACGCAGTGCTCTCGGCCGGCCCGGAGGATCGTCGTGGCTTCATAGAGGAGGCCGCGGGCGTCCTCAAGCACCGCAAGCGCAAGGAGAAGGCCCTCCGCAAGCTGGAGGCGATGCAGGCCAATCTCACCCGGGTCTCCGACCTGGTGGCCGAATTGCAGCGGCAGCTCAAGCCGTTGGGCAAACAGGCCGAGGTGGCCCGGCGCGCGGCGGCGGTGCAGGCGGATCTGCGTGACGCCAGATTGCGCCTGCTCGCCGACGATGTGCTCACGTTGCGCGTGTCGATGGACTCCGAGCTGTGCGGCGAGGCGATCGTCCGCGAACGCAAGGCCGGGGTGGAGGCCGCTCTGGCGGACGGTCACCACCGGATCGTGGAGCTCGATGCGGCGTTGGCCGAGGCGGTACCAGCGGCCGCCAGGGCGCAGGAAACGTGGTACCGGTTGTCGGCTTTGCGGGAGAGATTGCGCGGCACGGCCGGTATGGCCGCCGAACGGGTTCGTCTGTTGTCCGCGGGCACCGAGGACCCACGACCGGGGCGCGATCCGGAGGAGCTGGAACGGGAGTCGGCAGCCGCCCGGGCGCAGGAGGCCGAGCTGCGCGAACAGCTGCGGATCGCCCGGGACCGCCTGGCCGCGGCCTGCGAGGAGCGCCGGGCCGTCGAGGATGAACTCGCCGCCGAGGAGGCAAGGGTCGCGGCCGCGCTGCGCGCCAGCGCCGACCGCCGGGAGAGCCTGGCCGCGATGGCCGGAGAGGTGAACGGCTTTCGTGCCCGGGCGGCGGCAGCCGAGGAGGAGCTGGGGCGTCTCGGCGCGGCGCTGGCCGACGCCGCGGCGCGGGCCCAACTGGCGGATGCCGAGTTCGGGGTGCTGGAGTCGCAGGCCGCGGTTCTCTCCGCGGGCGAGGCGGGGTTGGACGAGGCGCATGAGGCCGCCGCGACCGAGCTGGAGGCGGCGCAGGCCCGCGTCGTGGAGCTCCAGGTCCTGGAGCAGGCCGCCGAACGTGAGCGCGGCGTGCTGCAGGCGCGCAAGGAGGCGCTGGAGTTGGCCCTGGCGCGGCGGGACGGGGCCGCGGCGCTGTTGTCCGCCGACGGGCTCGCGGGTGTGCGGGTGCCGATAGCCGAGCTGATCGAGGTCACACCGGGGCACGAGGCGGCCGTGGCGGCCGCGCTCGGCGGGGCGGCCGATGCGATCGTGGTCGACTCGTTGGGCGCGGCCGTAGCCGGCCTCGAGTTCTCCAGAACGACGGATGCGGGCCAGGTCAACATCCTGGTGGGGGGCGCCCCGACCGGGGCCGACCCGGGCGCTGGAGCACAGCTCCCCCCGCACGCCCGCCCGTTGCTCGAGTCCATCTCCGCGCCTGCCGAGCTGCGCCGGGCGCTGATCGAGCTGGTCGGCGATTGCGTGCTGGCCGCGGACCTGGCCGGGGCGGCGGAGATCGTGGCGATGGCCCCCGGGGTGCGGGCCGTGACGTTGGACGGCGATCTGCTCACACCCTCGCACGCCGTCGGTGGCTCACCCGGTGCCCCGAGCCGGTTGGAGGTCCAGATCGCGGTCGATGAGGCCGCCGTCCAACTGGAGGAAGCCACCACAGGGGCATCCCGGCTGCGGGACGAGCTCAAGTCCGCCCAGCAGGACTGCGATGCGGCCGCGCAGGCCGCCGTGGTGACGCTGGCCCGGCTCAATGAGTCCGACGCCGAGCTGGCGGCGGCGGCCGAGCGCCTCGCGCAAATCGGGGCCGCGGCGCGTGGCGCCCACGCCGAGGTGCGTCGGTTGGACGACGCGATGCGATCGGTTGCGGCCGCTCGAGAGCAGGACATCGCCGCACTGGCCCAGCTCGAGGCCGGACTGGCGGCCGCCGAACAACGCCCCGCCGCTGAGGCCACCGACACCGGCGAGCGCGACCGCTTGGCCTCCCGGTGCACCGCGGCGCGGGCGGCGGACGTCGAGGCACGGCTGGCCGTCCGCACGGCCGAGGAGCGGGCGGAAGCGGCCGCGCACCGCGCCGACGAGCTCTCCCGCGCCGCAGCCGCCGAACGACTGGCCCGCGAGCGAGCCGTGGCCAGGCGGTTGGAGGCGGAACATCAACGACGGGTGGCCGAGGCAGTGGCGGTGGCGGTCGCGGCGACGCTGCGGTTGCTGGAGACCTCGCTGACCGCGGCCATGCGCGCCCGGTCCAGCGCCGAGGACCGCCGACGGGAGCGCGACGCCGAACTGGCCGCCACCCGGGCGGAGCTGTCCGAGCTCGAGGCGGAGCTGGACCGGTTGACCGATTCGCTGCACCGCGATGAGGTCGCCCGCGCCGAGCAACGGCTGCGCATCGAGAACCTGGAACGACGCGCCGTCGAGGAGCTCGGCGTGTCGCCCGAGCAGCTCATCGCCGAGTACGGACCCGACCGGCCGGTGCCGGTGATCGGCGCGGACGAAGACGCCGCGCAGGCGGTTCCGTACGTGCGGACCGAACAGGAGAAGCGCCTGCGGTCCGCGGAGAAGGCGCTGGAGCTGCTCGGTCGGGTGAACCCGCTGGCGTTGGAGGAGTTCGCCGCGCTTCAGGAGCGCAGCGCGTTCCTGACCGCTCAGCTGGAGGACCTGCGGGCCGGCCGCCGGGATCTGTTGACGGTGGTGCGGGAAGTGGATGCCCGGGTGCAACAGGTCTTCGCGGAGGCCTACGCGGACACCGCCCGCGAGTTCGCCGCGGTGTTCTCGCGCCTGTTCCCCGGCGGGGCGGGCCGTCTGATCCTCACCGATCCGGACGACATGCTGACCACCGGCGTGGATGTGGAGGCCCGCCCGCCGGGGAAGAAGGTCAAGCGGCTCTCGTTGCTGTCCGGTGGCGAGCGCTCGCTGGTCGCGGTCGCGCTCTTGATCGCCATTTTCCGGGCCCGACCCAGCCCCTTCTACGTCCTCGACGAGGTCGAGGCGGCGCTGGACGACACGAACCTGGGTCGCCTGATCGGGATCATGTCCGAGCTGCGGGACTCCAGCCAACTGATAGTGATTACCCATCAGAAGCGCACCATGGAGATCGCCGATGCGCTCTACGGCGTGTCGATGCGCGGGGACGGGGTGACCACCGTGATCAGTCAGCGGCTGCGGGAGGATCAGCCGGCGTGAGCCACCGCCCGCGGGCGGGTGGCCTCGACGGCTTGAAAGGATGTCGTCGTGAGCGGTCGCGGACGGGTGAAAGCCGCCCTGTTCGACGTGGACGGCGTGCTGCGGGTGTGGGAGGCCGGTCAGACCGCGCGGATTGAGAAGCGCTACGGAGTGCCCGCGGGAAAGCTCTCCGAAATCGCCTATGAGCGCGATCGGTTCGGGCCGGCCCTGCTGGGGCAAATTTCCGATGAGGACTGGCGGGCGTCGGTGGCTGCCGCGATGGTGGAGGTCTGCGGCGACGTGTCCAAGGCGATCGGGTGTGTCGTCGACTGGAGCGCGCGCCTGGGTCTGGTCGACCCCGACGTGAGCGCCGTGATCGCGGAGTTGCGCTCCGATGGGATATCGGTCGGGCTGATCGCCAACGCGACCAGTCGATTGCAGGAGGACTTGGTGCGGCTTCAGGTGCGGGAGAAGGTCGACGCGGTTGTGGACTCGGCACACGAGGGCGTGGCCAAGCCGGACGCGGCGATCTTCCTGCGGGCCGCCGAAATCCTCGAGGTGCCCCCGCGGAGTTGCCTTTATGTCGGGGCCCGTGCCGAACATGTCGCCGGCGCCGAGCGCATCGGCATGATGGGTCATCTGTATGTCGGGGTGCCGGGTCTGCGCGACCGGCTCGAGCAGCTCGCGGCAGGCTGATCGTCCGCCGCCGCACGGCGGCGGATCCATCGAGGGCTCGGGGACGAAGTGGAATATTTGATCCTCACGATCGTGATCGTGCTGGTCGTGGCCGCGGCGGTGGCCGGTCTGGTCGGCAGCGGCTTGCGGCGCCGGGCGCGGGCCGCCCACGACGACGCGACGGCGCCCACCATCGAGGCGCCCCTGGCCCCGCACGTCCGTCCCGAGGCCGCCGAGCGTGCGCCCGCGCCGGTGACCCCGGCGGATGCGGGCACGGGCGTTGCCGACGAGGCGCTCGTCGAGCTCGAGAAGGCCTACGAGCTCGAGATCCCGGAGCCGACCGCCGGGCGCCTGGTTCGGCTGCGGTCGCGGCTGGCCCGATCGCAGACCAGCCTCGGCCGCGGGCTGCTCACCCTGCTCTCGAGCGACACCCTCGACGAGGCCACGTGGGAGGAGATCGAGGAGACGCTGCTGACCGCCGACGTCGGCGTCGCGCCGACCGCCGAATTGATCGAGCGCCTGCGCACCGAGGTGCGTGTGCAGGGCGCCCGCAACCCGGCGGATTTGCGGCGGTTGCTGCGGGCCGAGCTGCTGGCCCTGATCGGCATCGATGCGGACCGGCGCCTGCACGCGGTCGCCAACGGCTCGCAACGCCCGTCGGTGACGTTGGTTGTCGGGGTGAACGGGACCGGCAAGACCACGACCACCGGGAAGCTGGCCCGCGTGCTGGTGGCCGATGGGCGCAGCGTCGTGCTGGGTGCCGCGGACACCTTCCGCGCCGCGGCGGCCGACCAATTGCAGACCTGGGGTGACCGGGTGGGCGCCCGCACCGTGCGCGGACCCGAGGGGGGCGACCCGGCCAGCGTGGCATTCGAGGCGGTCAAGCAGGCCGTGGGGGAGCAGACCGATGCGGTGCTGATCGACACCGCCGGTCGGCTGCACACCAAGGCCGGGCTGATGGACGAGCTCGGCAAGGTCAAGCGGGTGGTGGAGAAGCAGAGTCCGGTCCACGAGGTGCTGCTGGTCCTGGATGCGACCACGGGGCAGAACGGTCTGGTGCAGGCCCGGGTCTTCGCGGAGGTCGTCGACGTCACCGGGGTGGTGCTGACCAAGCTCGACGGCACCGCGAAGGGCGGGATTGTGATCGCGGTACAGCGGGAACTGGGGGTTCCGGTGAAGCTCGTGGGCCTCGGTGAGGGCCCCGATGACCTTGCGCCGTTCGAGCCCGAGGCGTTCGTCGACGCGCTATTGGGTGACACAGCGCAATGAATTGACCTGAAGTCGATCAAGGAACCTTCGGATCAAGGTCATCAAGTCACGGTAAGTATTTCGGCCGTGTACCCGGCTATGCCACCATTCGTCCCGATACGCACAGTGGCAACAATGACCACGATCGCAATTCACGCAAATGTAACACCGGTGAGCTATCGGTGATCCTGCCGTAACACGCCGCACGTCCGGGAGTAACCGGCCCCGGACACCCTGCGCAGGACGCGACCGCCGAACCGCGCTACGGAAGGAGCACGGACGAATGCCAGTGAGCTTCGACACCGGCGATACCGCTTGGCTGTTGGCGAGCAGTGCCCTGGTGCTGATCATGACGCCGGGCCTGGCGTTCTTCTACGGCGGCATGGTTCGCGTGAAGAGCGTGCTCAACATGCTCATGATGTCGGCCGCCGCGATGGCCATCGTCAGCGTGCTGTGGGTGCTCTACGGCTACACGGTCTCGTTCACGACCTACAACTCGGTCATCGGCAGCAATCACGAACTCGGCCTGCGGCACGCAATCAGTCAGATCGACCCGAAGGCCGCCGACGGCGGTCCGGGCGCGCTGGCGGTCACTCCACCGGGCACGAACCTCACGCACTACGTGCCCACCACGGCGTACGCGATGTTCCAGCTGATGTTCGCGATCATCACCGTCGCCCTGATCTCCGGCGGCATCGCCGACCGCGCGAAGTTCAGCACGTGGTGCGTGTTCGTCGTGCTGTGGGCCTCGTTCGTCTACTTCCCGATCGCGCACTGGGTGTTCTATTCCAATAACGGCAAGGGCGGTTGGATCGTCGACCGGGTCCACGCAATCGACTTCGCGGGTGGGACGGCGGTCCACATAAATTCGGGTGCCGCGGCGGGGGCACTGGCAATAATTCTGGGACGGCGCAAGGGCTGGCGGCGCGATCCAATGAGGCCGCACAACGTGCCGTTCGTGTTCCTGGGCGCGAGCTTGCTGTGGTTCGGCTGGTTCGGGTTCAACTCCGGATCCTCGGTGACGGCCGGTACCGGCGCGGGCGTGACGTTCACCAACACCAACACCGCCACGGCTTCGGCGATGATCGGCTGGTTGATCATCGAGAAGATCCGGGACGGTCACTTCACCACGCTCGGCGCGGCCTCCGGCGCGGTCGCGGGCCTGGTTGCGATTACCCCGTCGTGTTCGTCGGTGAACCCGCTCGGGGCGATCGCGGTGGGCCTGTTCACCGGCGCGCTGTGCTCGGCGGCGGTCTCGATCAAGTTCCGGCTCGGCCTGGACGACTCCCTCGACGTGGTTGCGGTGCACATGCTCGGCGGTCTATCCGGCACCCTGCTGATCGGATTGTTCGCCACCGACCGGGCACCGGCCGGGGTGAACGGGGTGTTCTATCACGGCGGTTGGGATCAGATGCGCCGCCAGGCGATCGGCGCGTTCTCCGTGATGGCTTGGTCGTTCTTCGTCACGCTGATCATCGGCTACCTGCTGCACAAGACCATCGGCTTCCGTGTCTCGGAGGACGCCGAGACCCAGGGCGTGGACCTCATGCAGCACGCCGAAACCGCGTACGAGCTCCACTCCGCCGGTGCGCTGATGGCACACCAGGGCGGCGTGGGGTCACCCAAAGGTCCACCGCCGGCGTTCGCCTCGGCGCCGCCTGAGGGCTCGGGGTCACGGGCGGACCTGTGAAGCTGCTGACCGCGGTCATCAAGCCGTTCAAGCTCGACGACGTGCGCAGCGCCTTGGAGAAGTTCGGCGTGCACGGCATGACCGTCAGCGAGGCCAGCGGATACGGCCGGCAACTCGGTCACACCGAGATCTACCGCGGCGCCGAGTACACCGTGGATCTGGTGCCCAAGGTCCGCATCGAGGTACTGGTCGACGACGCCGACGTGGCCGACGTGCTGGAGGTCCTGGTCAAGTCGGCACAGACGGGGAAGATCGGCGACGGCAAGGCCTGGGTGATTCCCGTCGACACGGCGGTCCGGGTGCGAACCGGGGAGCGTGACGTCGACGCGTTGTAGGGACGAACCGCAGCCGGCCCGGCCGAAGCCTCGGCCGGGCGCGGTCGCGGTGTTTTGTCCCAAATGGCCCCATCGGGGCGCGCCCGGTGCGCCGGGGTGCGTATCGTCCCGTTTCACCGGTGAGAGTGGCCGGGTTCTTCGACCCGGGTTTCGACCCGATCAGGATGGGTGAACCATGAAGCTCGTAACCGCGGTGATCAAGCCGTTCAAGCTCGACGACGTCCGTGCGGCCCTGGAGGGCTGCGGGGTGCACGGGATGACGGTCACCGAGGCGAGCGGCTTCGGCCGGCAGCGCGGCCACACCGAGGTCTACCGGGGGGCGGAATACGTGGTCGATCTGGTGCCGAAGGTGCGCCTCGAGGTGCTGGTCAACGCCGAGGACGCCGACGTCGTCGTGGACACGCTGATCGAGGCGGCCCGCACCGGCAAGATCGGCGACGGCAAGGTCTGGGTGACCCCGGTCGAGTCCGCGATCCGCGTGCGGACCGGCGAGCGGGACACTGACGCCCTCTGACCGGCCCGGGCGCGGTGAGCTACGCGCAGGCGCGGGCGGCCCTACTCTCCGAACCGTTCGGGCCGGCCCGTCGCGCTGCCCTGACCGCAGCCGCCGACAGCTGGCTGGTCGAGCTGCTGAATGTGGCCTGTCGCGGCCAGCTGGACCGCGTCGCGCTGGTGGCCGTGGGGGGCTACGGCCGCGGTGAACTGGTCGCGGGCAGCGATTTGGACCTGTTGCTGCTGCACGACCGAAGACGCTCGGTGGCGGGCGTTGCCGACGCGATCTGGTACCCGATCTGGGACGCCGGGGTGAAGCTGGACCACTCGGTGCGAACGCCCGAGCAGGCGCGCTCGGTCGCCGGCGAGGACATTCGCGCGTTGCAGGGGATGCTCGATTTGCGCCACGTCGCCGGGGATCGGGATCTGTCCGATCAGCTGCGCTCGCTGGTCCTGTCCGACTGGCGCAGCTCGGCGCACAAGCGGTTGCCGGAGCTCGCCGAGGCCAGCCGTCAGCGCGCCGGCGGGGAGCTGGCCTTCCTGCTCGAACCCGACCTGAAGGAGAGCCGCGGCGGCTTGCGGGACCTGATTGCGCTCCGGGCGGTTTCCGCGTCGTGGATCACCGACGTACCGCACGAACGGCTGGCCGGCGCCCACGACCGGCTGCTCGACGTCCGCGACGCCCTGCACACCGTCACCGGGCGCAGCACGGACCGCCTCGTGCTGCAGGAGCAGGACAACGTCGCGGTCGCGTTGGGCATGAAGGACGCCGGCGTGCTGCTGCGGACCCTGGCCGGGGTGGGTCGCACGATCTCGTACGCCGCGGACATCACCTGGCGGCGCGTCGATCAGGTCCTGGGCGCGCGCAGCCGGAGGTTTCGCATTCCCGGCACGGGCGAGCGCGGGGGCGGCCCAACTCGCACGCCGCTGGCCGACGGGGTGGTCGTCTCCGACGGCGAGG
>Ga0157362_1001353_pt1 | contig 10292 bp, 1 predicted proteins | sample AttlaeALBM3_FD_111480 | JGI IMG/M metagenome (GOLD analysis project Ga0157362, IMG submission 111480) | Fungus gardens microbial communities from leaf cutter ant in Ribeirão Preto, State of São Paulo, Brazil - Atta laevigata ALBM3 | ecosystem: Host-associated > Fungi > Mycelium > Unclassified ... | reverse complement strand
TGAAATTTTACTGCAAGAAATTTAGAGTGATGAAGAGCATAGCCAGAAAAGATTCTAACTTGCTAGTTATCGTTTAGTTTACAAAAAATAACTTATCTTCAATGAAAGCAAAGGTAGACAGATACATAACGCACATCACTATCTTATTAAACGGAACCTAACCGTCAGATTACGTTTTATCGCGAAATGCGAATGATACGGACCGTTGCGTTGTCATGTAAGATACATCGTTTCATGCTTCTTTCCAACCAATCGCGAGCTTCAATGGCGCGAAGAAGAGATTGTTGAACGTAGCATGAAAAGAAGCGTGTACCATGTAACTAACCGACGCGCCGGTATAAAATTTTGTTGTTATCGGGTCCTCATCTCATGTATTACGGCGCGCACAGTTTAAAATTGCTTCCTTGTACTAATTACATTGGTAAACGGCGGGCTCCCGTCGCTTCGCTGCGTCAGAAGTCCTGTTGAGCTCACCGTTGCTCTCGCTTCTATTGCTTAACGTATTTTACAAGTCTCACCCCGAAGCTATACTACCAAGACGCCGCCATTTATACTCTATTATACATGGTTTCGTCGCTTTTTACTCGCCAAGTAATTTCTTTATTCGAGGTTTTACGTTAATAAGATGCTTTTACAGGCGCAGTCTGTCAGCTCATAGTTGGTGCCTTAGTGAAATTCTCTTGACCGTGATCGTGCTTCATGCAAATCATAACTCGTGGCTATGCACTTTCACTCCGGAAAAATGAGCCCGAATGAACAAGAATGAAAGAGAGTCAAGAATCCCCTTCGACCTTTTCTCTAGCTCGTATATTTAAATGCAAACGTGTATCCATATCATACCATATACGGTCTGTATTTTAAATGATTGGCATAATAATAACGTAAACAATAAGTCAATCATCTTGGTCATCTTAATTTTCTAGAAGCACACTTCTTTTGTGCGTTGAATGCGCGTCAGCAGTTTGCTTTTTTAAATTAACAAGGTTATCTCATGACACAAGAAAAATCAAATAAATTATTATATTATACGTGGAAAAATATTTTTTCTTTCAGTCAAAGTTTGTCGCAAAATTTTTAAATAATCAATATTTCTCCTTTGAATATCTTGATTTGAAGTATAATTAACAAATAAGTGAAATAAAATTTTTTATAAAAAAGTAGATAATTGAATAGAAAGATACTGAAAAAAATTTTGATCATTTTTGGTTCAATGAATGATCGTTAATCAATGTTCGACTTAATGTAGTTAATTCATTAATAGAGGAAAGACTCCTATTATGAGAGATCATTTTAGATAAAATGCTAGAAGTCTATGGATAGAATTTACAAAAATAATAAGTCATTTTGAAGGGAATTTAATAAGCTTTAAGATAATGTTATGTAAAATTTAATTCAAATAAAAAAGAAATGTAAAAAGTGAGCAAATCACAAAGTAAAAAAATTGTGCTCATAATATGAGATGCTCCGAGAAATCGATAATAAAACGCAAAATACATTAGTATTGCATTTAAAAAACTTTATTTAATGTTTTTAAATATGTACAAGCATCACAGCCAATGTATGCGCAAAATGGGCATGCGATGCATGCTCATTGTACCTAGAATTTGTCTTTAGATAAGTCTTCAGGTAGTTGGAATCAAGTATCGCAGAAGCAGGCACTTGATGTTCATTCCGATTGTCCTTTTTATTATTGTAAATTAACATTTATACTTTAGCAATGATTTTTATTGACATAGGATCACAGATTATTTCATATTAGAAATACCCTCCTCTGGTATCTCATATTACGATTTCCACGTCTTACGGTTTTACAATCATCAAATCTAACTTCTATAATTAAGCGGTTCAACATATCACATATTTTTCTATTAGTACGATCTTACTCTATCATTACCTGAGTAAAATTTATTGCTAAATATTTACTTTACTAAACAAGGTTTAAAAGCTCATTAAAATCATCTCAATAAAACTTGAAGACATTCTAAAATCTTTTTTTATAACGACTATAGGCATGATCTAATAATGAATTTTCCACTGAATAATTTTCAATCCAAAAGTAATAAATTCATTTGGTGGAACCAATAGATAACATTTATTAGTTTAATAGAAACACCGTTATTTCATATTGGGCGCCTAGTTCATAATAGGAGACTTTCCTCAATACTGGATTTATTTATATAACCAATATATATATTCAATATATATATTCATACTGATTTATTTATATAACTATATATATTCATTCTTGCAATGAATTCTAGTAATAGTAATTTTATAACCTAAATCATTATGAGAATTCATTGGACCAATGTTCATTAATTCAATGAAAAATATTCAAAATATTTTATTGTATTTACGTACAGTTTTGTATAATTGAACATAATTGACTTAACTGTTTAAAAATCTCTATTTTCTTAATGAATATTTGTATGAATAATATCACAATGTGAATTAGCCATATGTATGGTGCTAGTCTCAGTAGGGTAGTTATCTGTAGGATTCCTCTGCATTGGTATTGCTAATTTCCTGAAATTACGTGTAATTTTAGTTCCAAAAATATTGACACATAATCGTGCACGCGTGCTCGCGTCGCTGGGGGCTACTTATAGTTTATGCAAATCCAATCTGGGAGTTTCATGCTAAATCGTGGTATTGCAGAGAGATTCGCCTGAAGAAGAAACTTGTCGAGTCGCAAGCTATTAAATTGGGAATAGGTATATCATATTGCATTTCAAGAATGCGGTTTCTGAATGCCGTAAGTTGACGTTAATAATAGTGATTTTTGCTGTATATCATGCATGGACGCTTCGTGTGGTATTGCGAACAATGGAAATGTCTGTTGTGGCCCGTTTACAAGTTTACAAAGTTCACGAGCATAAATATGCATATTATAACGTATATCTCGCATCCTTTTTTCCTACTCCTTTGGATTTGCATTTTTCAGCTTTCAGTGCGCATTATCGTCAGACGCCACTACCGAGATGCCATCGGACATTCGTGACTGAATCTTCAATGGAGGTCTCGTGCCGATTCCTGTCCTTCCAGAAATTACCAAGTTCTCCGCGCGCAGGCTGCCGCATCAGCATTTTAAGCATGCATTCTTACCGATACCGGAGACAGACCTATTTGAGATACCGACGTTTTGTAAATCATGTGTTGTAACTTGCACGACGAAATTAAATTTCAGTAATACGAGGAACAAATTATTTCGTATATTACAAGAATTATAAATATTTGAAATTATGTTGATCAATAAGTTTGATTTGTTTTTATACGAAAATAACATACATCTTCACTTTTATCTTTTTATGATATTATCTCAATATGCAAAGTATAGCTCTTTAAATATTTGAAACATTACGATAAAATTAATAAAATATATCTTTCGAATTTCCGTAAGCTCTTCAAATAACATAAATAAATAATCTATTATATTAGGCGAATGATAAGATTAAAATATGCTTTATGTTGTCTTTTAAGGAAATTAATTTAGGTTAAGAGTGCATTTAGCAAAGTGCGCTAAATTCTGAGTTTATTGAAAACTGAATTCCGGCTTACTGAATTACAGATTTCGTTCAACCGACAGACGATTATTGGTATTCTCAGACGTGCGAGTGGCACCAATCCGAGACGTGTGTACCGAGACGTTTGATGCAGTAGCACGTGCGCGGGAAAATAGAAGCTATCGGGATTCCATCGCGCTCGCGTGACTAGACCGTCGATAGAGGCCTCGTGTGCCATTTTCGTCCTTCTAGAAATTAGTAAATCGTCCACGCAGCTCGCGCAGGCTGCGCCTCCATCGACACCCTGTGCGTCTATCCTTTCTAGTGGATGCAACGAGAATAATAAATGCGCTGTGCCGACGCGTCCAGCGTTGGTCCCTCCTTTTCTTATCTTCCTGCTTGCGCCCTTCACTCGTCTAGCTGGAGACACCTTGCCACGCGCCAGACTTTTTCCTCTTATCTCCCTATGTCAATGTTTCTTCATCCAGACGCGAATAAACATCTTGTCGCCGCGACATATTAACGCCATTTCGGGAAGCGACATTTTTTTATACCGCGCTACTTTGAGCCACAAAGTGAGCTTGACATTTACGATGGTCGGCGGCGATGCAACCGTTTAAATATTTGTTTATTAATGCCGTCTTGTGCACCTGAGCGATAAGTATTTGATGTTAGTGTGAAATTCGTACTAAATGGACTTCTGCCGTGTATTTCACGGTGGTCCAGAAGTCGTATACCCTTTCTCGATGGCAAATGTTTTGAAGCCGTGGTTCACCCTGTGGCAGAAAAGACCGCCTTCACATGCGTGGGAAAATCTGAAAATGGGCCTGTATCCGCATGTCATGTGAGAATGAAATGCGTTTCGAAATACTTTTCACGCTGCCTTCCGTCAAAATTTTAAAGCTTTGTCCAGTGCTTTTGCTGTTTATACATACGAAATTATTATATGATAAATAAGGATTATTGCATGATAAATGTCGTAAAATGCCAGAAAAAGTTTTTAATAGTTAAACTCTCAAAATGAGATATTTTTACATTTTTTTTATGTCAAGTATATCAAGCATTTTCCATTACTGTTCAATTTTAGTGGTTTATTTCGTATCACTACGATGAATCTATTGTGAAAAAGATTTTATGCATAAAAACTTTTGAAAGAAAACTGAATGGAAAGGGTGACGTGGTAGAGAGATCAGAGCTGCCTTTGTGATACATCGAGATGATATATGGTTTTAAAAAGGAATATGTACCTATATGTGTGTGCGTGCGTCTGTGTGTGTGTGTTGTGTATGTGGAAAAAAGCAAAAAATTTCGAAAGTTTTGTAAGTCCCTCACACGCATCGCGCGATCGAAATCTCATAAGATCAGCTACGAAGATGAAACTTTGATGCGACCATGACATAACGATTCAGCAGTTTCAGGGATCGAGACAGGAAGGATGATATAGGTGCTTCCGTTAGCGGTTGAGTGTACGAGAATCGATTCGTAATCTTTTAGAAAATCTGCCCATTAGCGATCCAATTTTATTGATGTCTAAAATCTTCTCCCTTTATAGTTTTCTTCTCTTTAGATCTTTTAACTGATATTTTTATAAATAGGAAAGTTAACGATAATTATTTTTCATTATCATGATTTATTGCGATTATAATCGTGAAAAAAATTATCATTAGAATATTATATGCATATGTTAGTTACTAATTATAATCTACGTAGTTGTGTTCTTTTCAGGTAACTGTAATCTCTATGCGCCACTCAAAGGTCAAACAAGCATGAGGCCTTGATCTGAACCGTAATCGTGTAGGGGGCATTCTCAACGGGGTGTCTCTTGGTCAGCGAATGAAAATAATTAATGCGCCTCGTTAACTTGCGATAGCAGCAATATGTATACAAACTTGGCGGGGAGTGTGTAATGGATACTAACTAATGATCGCATCTTATTCGTTCCTCACCAGGGAAGATGTAGTAATCCACTTTTCGGCAGGAACCGAATTCGTCGGGTGAATAATTAGACCCGTTCACCCTCGGCCGTGCCAGATCCTCGAGATGATCGAAGGGATTTTTATGGTCATCCGCGGATGGACCCATTCTTGGATGAATTAATAGACTGCTGGAACGGCGCGTTTTAAGTTTTTCTGCCGTTAAATAACGACCCATTATTAATTGCGTCCGCCGCAATGCCTTGTTTTGAAACAACCGATGATTGTATCCAAGTCTAGATGGAATGATCAGCAATAGATTGTATTATTTCTTTTTTAGTTATCTCGTTCCCCATTCTTTGCTGTCTCAGAATTAATAGTAAATTTTTGATAATTGATTTCTTCATGTTGTGGTTAAATCGTTTTAATTTAATTATTAATTTTTTACAATTATTAATTTTTTAATATACAAACAATTTTTGTGTTTATATAAAAGAAAATATCGTTAAGAACGCTCATTGGAAAATAAAATTTTTTTGAGTAATATTTATAATAATTTTACGTTCAATTATTACATCTTTGCATAACAATTACTAAATTATAAGCGATTTTTATAATTAATACTTTTATGTAAAATTTTGATGCTGAATATTGACCATTGGAACGATGTATTATAAGATGAAGCGGAAAAAATGATCGAAAGCATATAAAAAGTCCTAGTCATCATCGATCATTCTACGATGAAGAAATTGAAAATCTATTTATTGAACGATTCTATTTGGAAACGTGAATGCACTGCTGACCAAACTATAACTTTTTTTTCGGTCTGAATTTCCAAAGTTGTGAGAATTGTACCATCAATGGGTGTCGTTAACAATCTATTTTATCGAGGAAGCGTGTGAAATACTTTTGAATAACAAATTAACCCGATTCTGATCATTGAATCACTACAACATCAGTGTACCTGTCAGCAATTTTTTTGTCATGAATAAGAATATTTTATTTATTTTATTTTGATCGATTAAAATTTTGATAAATAAAAAAAGATTATTATTTCTGGGAAATTTTATTACGATTATTGAGGTACATAAAATATTAATGTATATATATACAGATTGCTGGCGTTGATAGAAAAATGAAAAATGAAAAATGAAAAATGTAATAACTAATTTTTTATTTATTTCATTTTTTTATCAATACAGTAATGACATTTTTTAATATAGGTATAGCTATATATATAATTTTGAAAATAATAATATTGAAGTATTAAATGGTATTTATAGTTACATGTAATTACAAGTTATATATATAAAACTTGTAATTACATATATATAACTTATAACTGTAAATATTACATATATAATCTTATGCTATATAATCTTATATAGCAGACAAAACATTAATTAACAAAACGCAGATAAGGCATATTGTTACCATTTCATATACTCTAAATGTTATCGTCACGATGTTGAACAGCCTAACAGTAATTAAGAGCAACAAATTGCAGACACGTTAACCGACCTAAGAAATCGGCGACATCAGGCAAGGTTCTTTTTGCTGGTTACCGCTTTGGATGTTTTCTCGATCGAATTTCAGGAATGAAAGTCGGCCTCGATCCCGAATATTCGACCGTGGAAACACGAGTACAATTACGAAGACGGAGGATGAGAGGTTCAAGCATACCTTCCGTGATCGACCGTGATAAAAAAAAATATTAAGGCGGCGAAAAGAGAACTCTAGTGAAATCAATTGATGATTACCCAGCGGATGCAACCGACAATTACTCTTATGTATTTATTTATTCGAAACGCTCTATATACAGTATAAAATTTATTTCAGTTTTTATTTTATTTATCTATTTATTTAATTAGAATAATTCAATTATATTGAAAAATGAGACAAAGAGAAAATTTTTATTTGTTTATCGCGAAAGTTTCCCCACACCTTTATTAATTACAAGAAATATTAAACATGAATTGCATCCGTAATCATCATAATATACGTATACTCATTTTTTAAAGTAATGCTCTGAAATTTACAATGTAAATGAGAAAAAAATTTTTTCACAATCTGTTTCTTCTTTTGTATTATCACTTTTGGTATAAGAGACATTTAAGTTTCATGTGTACTTTAAGATTTACTTCTTCATAATTAGGTACACGATCTCAGCTTTTTCTTAATCTACGTTTGGTTCCTTTGAAAACTCACCTTTAATTTACAAAATAACTTGTATGCAGCGGTTACTAATAATGAACTGTCGCGCGCAATTAATTGCGCGTTTCGTGCTCTCCCAGTTTCGGTGTCGGGCGAAATTTTTATCCTCCCGGCGGGCCAAAGAGTTCTCCTCGAAGACAAAAACGAATAAAAAAATGGCACCTTTCATTATCTCATGCCAGGCACGTGGCCCGTTGCACGACAACTTTCTCGATCCCGCGTTTTTCATCTGAGTAATTATCTCCACTCCCCTGCGGTTCTCGATGTAGATTAAGTTCCGCAAAAACTTTGATGCATCGTACTTACTATAATATCGTCGATAAAGGTACCTTTCGAAAATTACTTTCGGTTACAGCGATCAATTAAAAAAAAAAATAAATTTACTTTATACAGTATTAATGAAACGGTAAAAATATGCATATTGTTATACGAAATTGTTATTAGAATAATAATGTAAATACGAAACTATAATATTTGTTATCACTCTGATGAGTTATCACTTCTTTTTAAATTAATTATCACAGAGAGTATTTATTATTATTATAAAATAATATATAAATTTAATATAAAAAATTATTTTATAATATTACTTGAACTGGAAAAAATTTACACAAAAATTATTGTTAAGCATCCAAACCCGTTTTATTTTTCTCCGCTTAATTGTGTTTATAATATTGTAAATTAATGGATCCGAGTTACCTTCCACAATTTCAAGTTCATAGGACAGTTACATCGACACCTGGCGCGAAACATGCACTCATTTTCTGAGATAATCAAAATGATCGAGAATCGTTACATAACGTGAGATGCTTGAGTTTATCGAGAGCTGTAACACATAGAATTTGTTCAGAATTTTGTTGGAAATTTTACGACTGAAGTTCCGAGATATAAAAGAAGCTGTATTACGATACTGGTAATATATTTATACGTACATATACTTCTTGCAGTCGGTTAAAAATAATGAAAAGTAATCGAGTTGCGCGTCCCTCGAGCCGCCAAGCCGCTCGCTCGCGTGAAGGCGCGCGCCCGTGTACATACGAAACACGAAGTGAGGCGCGGGGGGCACTTGAAGCAAGTCGCCCGGATAATTTGAAAGCGATCCGATCTTCTCGGGGCAGCTGCCTGCCTTACGCGTAAAATATTCAAGAACTGGCCCCTTCCTCTTTGCGTTAGTCGATTTGTTAAGTGAGACGATGACGAGGGCTTTGCGTTAAACTGCGTCAGAATATTTTCCCTTGTAAACTCGCCGTATCGTCGCAGGAAGATCGGAAAGATTCGACAGTTTCCCGATTTAATCGGCGAAATCTATTTCTTAATTTTTTAAAAACGCTTAAAGTTTCGAAATTTCTTTCTCTGCAAAATTGATGATTAGATTGTCATCGTGAAGTGAAAACAAAATCGGTTTAACAATAGGTACTCTATTGATAATACGTTAAATGTCTCTCTGATGATGCCAGAATTAAATTTTTACTGTTAGATCCATCACTTAGATATTTTTATATATATAAATAATATGAAATGATTGAACTATAAAATGATTTTGCGTAATGATTTTACGTTTATCACTTTATTAATAATTCAGTATTAATTATATTTAAATTATATTTACAGAATTAAAAATGTTTCACGAGTTCGATACATTGTTTGAGTTTGATTAGCGATGTCATCGGTGATTGGAATGGCGCGGCGCCACTAAAAGTTCAAGTGCTAATTATCGATATAACATTCAAAAATGACAGCATTATTAAAAAAGAAAGCATTATGAAAAATGAGATCTTATTTTATATCAGAAATATGAGATATGATTTTCCGATCGACATAATAAATGTGCGAATAATAAATGTAATATTGGCAAACCGAATCGTAACAAGTTTTGCTTTTACTTTCTGGAAGCAATAAAGATCTTTGCATATATATATATATCCTTCGTCCTGCTTTCACCGAATTGGCCGTTTGTCGAATAGTTTGTCGATAAAAAATTGGCCCTCTTCTTTTCTCTTTTTTTTTTGTTATGTGAAATATCGTATTATCATAAATATGCAAATGTAATTCACTCCGGAGGAGTCGTTTTAAATTTCGGAAAATCAGAACTGATAAAAAAATTTGTAACGATCAACTTAATGGCTATCTGAATTTACCATTTACAATTTGATCATTCATGTTACCTTACTTTACACTAAGATACGCAATATAATTAAATTTTATATTTTAAATTATCACACAGAATGAAATTATTGACATAATCATCATGTTAAAGTTAAATTAATTAATTTAAAATTATTTGCTTTAAATTTGATACTCTTAAAAGAAGAAATAACGCACGAATACGGTGAAATTCTGAAACGCATTCACCGAGTGAATTTTCCAAATGGGTTTCTAATTTTCAAAAGAGGCCGACACTGCCAGGGTATCGATTTCTTGTATTATATCGTTGGATGTTATTTATTCTTGTGGTTTACGCCAGGTTGTTTCATGTGAGCAAAGAACCATCCATTTCGGCTTTGGGATGATTCATTGAGAGCAAGAGGTTCTCTTCCGCTCCCTTAATTTACCTAATCCGCGAAGATAACCGTCTTAGTATCGATATGCATTTATATTAGTAATGTGATACTAATCTTTTGTGGTATCTATAATATAAGCTACAACGACAGAAAACGATGTA
>Ga0157362_1001351_pt1 | contig 10306 bp, 9 predicted proteins | sample AttlaeALBM3_FD_111480 | JGI IMG/M metagenome (GOLD analysis project Ga0157362, IMG submission 111480) | Fungus gardens microbial communities from leaf cutter ant in Ribeirão Preto, State of São Paulo, Brazil - Atta laevigata ALBM3 | ecosystem: Host-associated > Fungi > Mycelium > Unclassified ... | reverse complement strand
ATTTAAAAAATGAAACTCAGATTCATTCAAAAAAAAAAAAGAAGGACTTCAAGAGGTACAGGTGCCAAGAAAAGAAAAATGTACAAGGTCGCAAAAATTCACTCGTTCATGCATAGAATAAATCTAAAGGCAGAATATCAAGTTTCATCTTGGTTCTTGGGTCCCTGATTTGAGAACCGTCGCGCGAAGTCGCGTGGTACCGACCGTTCTCATCACCTGCCTTTTCTACTTACAATAGCGAGAGTGCTCGTTCGGTTAGGTGAGCCGAGGTGGGCACACACCATCCCCAATCTGAGAAGCCACCCCTCCTCATCCGCGTACATCCTCATTATGTGTTAGCCGCACCCTCCGTAACCCCGCAACCCCGGTTGGGGCCTGGTCGCGCGCGAGCAGGCCCTTCTTGTATACGTGTGTATCTACCTATGTGTATGCGTATGCGCACGACGCATTTACACGCGATTGTCGTCGTCGTCGGTGAACCCTTCGCGCGTCGAGACACACACGCACGCGCAAACGTATACACGTAACCAGGCATGGGGTACAGAAAGGCAGAGATTGACAATGCAGGGGGCCCACCTGCCCCCTACCCCAACATGGACACGCGCCCCGCGGTAGCACCTGGCCCTTCTCGTCGTCAGGATAGTGCGCTACCGTCAAGCTTGCCCTTCAGATTCTGCGCGGAACACAGTTGATTCGGCCGGTGCCGATGCAACAAATAAATCCTGCATTATGAATCCATACCTGCGCGTTCGATGGCACACGTATGTTGGCCTTTTTAGATAGTCGATGATGCGCAACAATTTCTTTCAAGGACAATCATTGAAGAGTGTCAAGGAATGTTAAATGAAAAAAAATCTTTTTATTTCTTTAAATATACGACAGTAATTAATTACCTGTTGTCCAATATGACCAATGTCTATGACAAGATCAAATATCCATGACAAGATCTGTCATTTTTGTATAAAAATTTTAGAGGATTAAATCAGATGATTTTGTAAAGAGAAAGTCTTTTAGCAAAGGCTTTTATAATTATAAAGATTTAATAAAATAATTGTTACGATTATCAAGCAGCGCAAATTCAGTCGAGAGCATAAAGTCTCTTTCATGACGGCGAATAAAACAGCGTTGCCCGTTGGTATCAAGTTGCGAAGCTGACATACGGGCGGCCTCGTCTTCTTGTTGGTCTTCTTCCTCCTCGTTCTTTGCACGCCCGTCATTTTGCGACAGGAACGGCGAGCACCGTGACGCTAATACTACGACCGACGTCCGTCAGGATTATCAATCAGCGCGAACGAAGACGAAGATGCTCCCCGGGGCAGGAACCGGCAATATGCTGAAGAAGTCGGCGCTCACTTATGTTCACCTTACTTCAGGCATGAAAGCGTTGAACGACGTCAATTATCCTCCCTTGTGTTTTACAAGCGCAACCGCGACGTGGAAACAATAAAAAAAATGCGAAAAATTCGATTACCTGATAAAGCGCTTATGATTTTCAAAGAATTTCACAATATAGCTCATCATAAAACTACAATGAAAAATCATAGAAATGACTGATTTGATTTGTGAATGAAAGAAAGATTGCCAAAGAAAACAAATAAATAATGTATTCAAGCGTCATTTACGCTTATATATAATCGTAAAAATACAACTGCGATCCAATGACGCCAGGACCGTCTTGATCTTTGTCAGGGCATAAAAGTGGAGAGATCGTCGATGATCGAAATGAGATCGCAATCTTTAGATAATGAGATAAAGAATGCAGGTCGATCTTGCCACTTTCATGGTATCAGCTAATGTACACGAGCAGATACATTACCAAATAATTATGATATAATGGCTCAAATGTCAATTAATTACACAAGATTTTAATCGAGCGGTTTCTATGATTTATAATAAAGGCTTTTTATATACATATACAGGATGTCTAGTAAAGACCGAAACAAAGCTTAAGAGAAAATTCCTGAGATTATTTTGAGATGAAAATTCTAATATTCAAAATGTCGAGACTATAATAATTTATGAATTATAAGCATTTAAAGTTAGCACGTTTAGATATGCTTGCCATTTTGCGTTGTACAATCTATATTTAAGCGCTGTTACGGTCTTTACCAAATACTCTGTATAGAATATAGAAAGAATATAAAGAATACTCTCTATATAAAATCTTTGAAGGGGATTCTAATTCTAAAGTGATAACTGAGCCAGTATTAAAAAAGAGTAGTTTAATTTTTAACAAATTTCATTCCTTAAAGTTAGATTGCACTCCAAAAATTTTAAAAAATATATATAGAGAAAAATGGATTATAGACTCAAAATGAATATTGATCAACAGAATCTACAAACTTATACAGCAATCAAAAACTATATAACAGCAGTCATCTGTTAGGAAATTATTAAATAATATCTAAAAGCGTTAAGAGCCGTATTGCATTCTGTTATCGTCGAACCTCGAATTATATTCGCTACTTGCACGCGATGAGACACTCGAGAAGATATCAAGTAATTCCAGTGCTTTATCGCTCATTAGGGAGCTACTCCGACGCGTGCACATTATACAGACACACGATCCCTCGGGAAGAGACGCATAGCACGATCTCAACCGCGAATATCCTGATCTAACTGTACTCGGCTACGTTCCTGACGGGATATCAAGTTCGTTCTCGATCAGGTTTTCCGGCTAGAAGCATTTACACGTATCTAAGCGCGCAGATCCGCACGAGTACCATTGAAGAGCCCCGGGTGTACCGTTCCAGGGGCCTCATTCGCTTTTTATTTCACACTCGCACACACATACGACGACATTTCGTCGTTGGTAAGGGCCAAACTTTAAGGATGGGGCTGTTTGGACTCGACCAGCTGGTCGAGAATAAGAGAGAGAAAGAAAGGGAGAGTGTACGCGGCAGCGTGTTTGTTCAGATTTAGTTAATGTCGGCACATACGACGTTTTACCTTCGTCACGGAGCCCAACTAGTGGGACTTTCAATGGTTCGGCGTAGGATCATATGTACGCACATAGATTTCCGGCTAAGTCGGCCTTCAGCCCTTTTCTGTACCGTGTGCCTTTCGCCATTGACTCTGCGCAGGATCTTAAATAGGCGATTACGCAATTGCGTTGCAACAGATTCACTTTAATTCTTATAAGTTTCGTTCGAAGAATTAAAATGAATCTGAAAAAAATATCTATCTAACAATAATTTTCAATCCTATCAAACCTATCTTCTAATATCGTATGACAATCAAAAGTTACAAAAAGTTGCGCTTATTTCTAATATTAAATGTTCCTGTAAAATTGTTCAATATTCTATTCTAGATGCATTTCAAGAATTTTCTTTTTTAAATAAAATTTTTATATAAAGAAAACTCTGGAATAAAATAAAATTTCAAGGAAGCAGATATATCTTATTTATAACTCAACTGTGCGTTTCACCTTGGAAAAGGCAATGTCAAGGGGTTGAAGGTTCATTAACACGGAGTGCGCGCCTTGGCCCAGGGTGAATGACAAATTCGGCAAGAGCATAGCGGCAGGAGAAAAATCAAAAGTCTCTTCGCGCAGGTGTCCAGGACTTCGGAGGTACCTTTCGAGCGGCAGGTACCTTTCAGCTTGGCTGGCTTTATTGTGCTCGCGGCTTACAAAATGCCTGCACGAGGTACGATCTTGAATGGATCGGAACTAAGGCCCTGCGAGGTTGCGTCTTTGGCGAGACCGAGGTATGTATATGTACTTGGGGGCATTCCGAGCGACAGCATATAGGTCTCTCCACATATATACCGTCTTTAAACTTTAAAAAGAACAAGGGAATATTGTCCCGCCGAGATTTTCGTCGCATGGCCGCAGGAGCGACGACTTTTTTCAATCGTGCATCGTCCTGGAAGATCCGCGTCCGGAATCTACCTGGCCCTGAGTCGAATCTCCACAAGGTCTAACGGATTTCTCCTTTTTTTATATATATATATTTTTTTTTATTTTCACGTGATTCTCTCTCAACGATAAGTTCCACCTTTGAATCCAAACCGTGACAACATTGTTTTCATCATTTGTGACCGAAGAAAAGAGTCTATAAAATATGTGCACTATTTATATCTATGTTTAAATAGACAATTTCAACCAAAGGAATAATTATTGTTTAATTATTCATTAATCAAGTCATTAATGAAACTAAAAAAATTCTACTTTTCATAAATTCCTCGCTTTAGGTGAAAGAATCGCGTATTATTCTATATAGTTGAATCGCAGCACAATAGCATAGATATATAAAGTACACCCTCGTTCCTCCTTTAGTTGCTTGGCTGCTAGAAGTGTGCCATCTAATACCAGCTGCCACCTTCGAGGCGTAAGATGCGTTAAAGGCAGGCAGGTATCGAACGTTCGCAAGTACAATCATGATCATGCTAAGAAAATACCTTAAATATTTGAAGTTTCGTAAACTTACAATATACAATTATTAAAAATCGAATGTGTGTTTGAACCTAATATATCTGTTTTTGAAAAATATATATTACCAATCATTAATTTTATGCCGCTATTATCGAATCAAATCAATCAATAAGTCGTCTGAAAATAACATTTTTATAATCCCGTCCTATAAAATATTTGCTCACAAGCAGCGAATATTCGCCGTAATTTAGTCATCCTGAATGTTCCCCGTGTAAACAACATTCATGCTTCGCAATTCGCATCGGGGCGAGCTCATAAAAACGTTAAAAAGTAACGGACACGAGTTAATACAGATTCGTCCGTGTCCGAAGGAGGAGGAGGATTCTCTCTCCGGAGGCTATGGAATCGCAGCAGTCGGTTTTACGACCGCTTCTCCCCTGTATAAGATTTCCACGGCGACACCGATCTCAGGGTGAATTTATAGCGCGACTTTTACGAGCGACCTATTTCAACTGCGTGGAAGAGATTCGGGCGAAATTTGGTGAACGCGCGCGCGGACCAGAACGATGGAAACATTGTGTCTCACATTTGAATTTAACATTCTCAAATCACTGTCTAGAATTACAACACTCCGTTGAGATCGTCCCGAGTAAATAGACATCTGCATTGTAAATGAGAAACCAAAGTAATTATAAAATAGTAAACATTTGTAATATAATATCGTATAAATTTTAGAAACGGTAAAATAAAAGTATCTTAATTTTATTTAAATAATAGCTTATTATATAATTAAATAATAGCTGCAAGAAATACGAACGCGTAATAACTAATTATAATAAACAATAAAATTTATTATATTTTATGGTATACAGAAATGCACGCTCTGAAATAGTGATACCGCGACATAATTCATAAGTAAAAAATAGTTTTAAAAAATCCGAGCCGCGATGTCCTTTCTTTTTCAAACGAGTTGAAAGAAAGATATAACGCGAGTCTTAAAGATAAATCTTAAGGATAGATTTATAGATAAATCGAACGTTAATGAAAGAAGTATCGTGACATTAGAATAATTCGAAAGCGAAGACAAAGCAACAGTAACAACAACAGTACGGCAAGACTCAACACAAGAGTAGTCTTCCATTAATACAGTCTTGCGATTTTTGTGACTGGACAAGTATTGGTTGAGGCAATACTCCTTCAAGGTTCGAATTCGAGATGGAGAAATCGTCGACAGTGTTGCAAGGGTCCACGTAGTTTCCACGTGATATCATATTGTACCGCGTGAAATATGTTACAGCGCGTTTAAATTTAAATCCGCATGATTTTAGTAAATTTCGCCCCGGAGAAATCGCGTCGCATCGCGTAGCATCGCGTTGCATCGATCGCCTCGCCTCACGTCCCAACAATGTCACGCATACGATTTTGCGAGGCCTCCTCCCGATACCGTATCGCGGAATGCAATGCGTTTTATTGTGTTCGACAGCTTAAATGCGTATAATTTTGCGGCTCGTCGGAAACATTGCCGATGAAACTCTCTCGGATGCGCGTTCAGGCATTCAGGTGTATCAGCTCGCACGCGTCCTACATACTGTAGCCTTTAGCGTCCTCGAAGTTTTTATACGCGAAGCTGGGTGGCCAGAATTAAATCGGGAATTTATGTTATCGTTTGTAAATTGAGTTACGAGCGAAAATTGCTTTCACGCTGTTCCTTTACTTTATGATACGATTCCCAGTTATAGCGTCATTGCGATCACAAAGTTAAAAAGGAAAAATGTCAGTGATAAAAGATACAATGTAGAATAAAGAGAGCGAATAAAAAAGACATAATAAGATGCAATGACTATTGGTAATATATGAGAATATAATACTACGTTATAACATTGGATCGGAGCACTTAATCATGACGAACGCGTAATCAAGAATGAAATAATTGACTAAGAAATAATTGATCGTTTGAGATTAATAAACACAATAACGTTAACGAAAATTGGAAGGCAATTAGATCTACATTTATTTAGAACCATTCTTTAGCCACGCGTACCGTTGCGAAGCCACGTAGCGATAAAATCTCTAATCTGCTGCACGAAGCGTGTGAGTTCGGGGCCGCAGACCCCTCACTCTTCAGTGAGGCTCAGCACTTCACCGCGGGCCAAAAATTTCAACACCAGTCGACTGGACGACGAATCGATTACGCTAAGATCCGATAAATCGCAACACCGACCGCGACACAAAATTCTATTATCTATCGTCGGCGAACTTCGGTTGTCAGATCTTTTCCTTTCTCCTTTTCCGCGCTGGCAAATAGTGAAAAATTAAAAGCCTGAGGCTCTATAGAGGCCATGACCCTTTCAAAGGTTTTGATCGATTTATATGTTAAATACAAAATACGGATATGTTATCTGCGATCTGCAATCTTTCGTATGTAGCAATAATTTTGCGTGTCTAAAGAATAAAACTTGGCACTTTAGAATGTTACTATCTCTAATCTTACAAAATTTTAAAAGATATAGGATATTGTTTAGTATAATAAATAAGATTGTTGATTAACAATAATCTAAAAGATATATCGAGAAGAAAATTTTCAAGGAAATTTATGTTTAAATATTAGAAATAGGACTGTATCGATGAAGGAGAAATAAGCGTAGATACGACAATCGACGAAAAGGACAGAGAAAAGGATCGCCCAGAAGGAAGAGTGGCGAAGATGAATGCACCGATTATCATGGCTGGTAATGTTCTCGGAAGCATGAAGCGACGACGCTTCTGAACTGCGCTTCGATGTTGCCTTAGGCAACCTTCACACCGGGCTAATGATCGCACTCCCTCGCTCGGTGAGAATTTGTTAACATCGTCGCCGGTGTTCCGGTGACTACACCGACGAAGATCGATTAATCACCGTCCGATATAATCCCAGAAAGAAAAAAAATACCTCCTCGCGCTAATCACTAGCGCGATCTGTCCACCGTTAACTCGCCGTAACGCACGCGCAGACATTTTTTATCGGCACACCTGAGAAAGATCCCCGTGACCATCCTGATTTAAGCAACGTGACGAATGAAAAATCACGCAACATCGCCAGTGACTTGACTTGATTGTCAAATTAATTACAACCTTTACGTAATTTGATTGTACTAATTGTTGTGCAAAAACCGTTGTATAAAAAAGGTGAGATCTTTCTAAATTATCTATTTTTACGAAGAGAAGGATCTACTAATTCGTTTAATTATAAAAAGATTCTATAGACTATCTAAATCTATCTAAAAATAAGATTTATAGATCCCTAATCTGATGAATTAGAAGATTAAAATTTGGAGGGTCTATATGAATTATCATTACATATTTCATATATAAAACTTGATTGAAAACGGATTAAAATTTCAATCTAAATGAACGATCGGATCTATGCATAAGGTTTAGTGTGAAGTCCAGTTAACGATGCTCAATGTTCGCCGAGTTGGGTTAAGTCCGGTCCAGGTGCCGCCCGCTACGCCACTCGGTGAGATGTTGCTCCTGGTGGACCTGATCGAGCTCGCTCGTGCCATTGACCGCCATTGACTCCCTCACGTATGCGACACATCGCTCGATGCGTTGCATGAACTTGTATCTGCACACGAAAACGAGGCGCAATTTTTTTGTACGCTATCATCAATTTTCCCGGTTTTATTATCGATTTTATCGATTTTTATAATAAAAATTAAGTATAAGCCAAAATTTAAATAAAGAAAAATGAATTATAATTATTAAAACAGAAAAAACGTGATAAATGAACCGCGTATATAATACAAAAATCAAAAATATTAATTTTACTCGCAGTAAAAATGATATAATAGAACCAGAATATACTATAATTAAAGAATAAATCGTAGTATTTTATACTTTATTCGATTGAAAATATATTATAAAAATTTTAGAGAAAAGTAATCAAGATAAAAATTAATTATATTAGATAATAAAATTCAAAAAAATAAATTTTTTTTTAAGTAGATATGCCGAAACCGGTAGATGACCCAAATGGTTCGTTACTATCGAGCGGCGTTTGCATTTCGTTGCGGGACAAATGCGGATCTTTCAGAATGATAATCTTATCTCTGTGAAGCAGCTGCATACTTGACATAATTGGTCTCAATGGCAGCTTCGTTCGAAATTGTGGACCAACGTGAGACATATATGTATAACGAGACACCGTAAACCGAAATTAATGGATCTAAAAAGAGCGTGGATGGACGGATAGACTTAATAACTCCAAGAGACCCCATTACGAGCACTTTAGCTTTTAGACGGATCATTCGTCATTGCTCAATCGTTCGATCGATCCAATTATGGTTTGTGTAGCGCCGATGATCTTGGTGATTCGGTCGGTTGATCTACGGGTCTCATATATTGTGATCGGCTAATCGAGAGGCGCGCTCGATGACGGCTCGTGGGACGATCTTAAAAAATTACTATTACGCCGCGCCGCCGATTTAATGATAAAGTAATTACGTACGAGATATTTCTTCATTTGCGTAATATTTTTATTTTTCATTTTATTTTTTTGGTTTATTGAAATCTTTAGAACAGAATCTAAAGAACGAAATCTTACTTTAAAAAGTTGACAATTGAACCTTTTTCAACACTCTTTTTCAACAATGACTTAATTGCTACTCTTTGCCACTTTTTAAAATTAAATTCTATTTCAAAGATTTTAAAGAGAAGTAAGTAAAAAAAGATCATTACTCAGCATCATAAAATACAACTTATTGCGAAAAATATTACCTCATGCTTCAGTGATCGAATTGGAAAAGATATTGCGCTAGATAGTCGAGAAGTTCGAATCCCATGATCAAGATAATATTTTCTAAATTAATTCTTTAGTGTTTTAAAATGCTAATAACATTATCAAATTGACGATTAATTATATTGTTATTTCAGCTTCAGTTTATGATTGCGTTTTAAATCCGACGGTAATCCGATACGCATATATTGCACATTTATATAACTGAAAGACATACTCGTATTTAGAAATTAGAATTTACATACACAAACATTATTAGACCAAAATTTAATCTCAATCGTATTAACTCTTTCTTTACTTATTTGATTCAGTCATACAGCAGTCTAAATTTACTTATTATTCTTTGGTTTTTATCAGTAATCTAGATTAATTTATTATTACTTATTTGTTTATCTTTCGTCTAAATTTTTTCAAAAATAAAAGAATTGAAATTTTTGTCAGACTCATATAAAACCGGAAACGGTCAACGCGATGGCGTGCAATTTTGACGATATCACGGTGTGCCGAAAGGGACAACTTCCGGAAACCGACACGAGCGCGGCGATGTGTTGTCTTTCGCACCCGGTCGCTCGCGCGCGTGGGCGTAACGAAAGTTCAGAGCAGCCGTATCACGGCCGCGGGACGTTTTAAATATATGCCGTCATGTAAACCATAAAACCCGCTTGACCATAAGCCTGCGGCTGGTAAGCCGAATCCGCCGAAACAAAACGCAGAACCTGCCCTTTCTCGAGCGTATGCACGAACGCATGCACGCGTCGCACGCACTGCACGAGTCACTCGTGATCTCGCGCTTCGGTGGGCGTCGAAAGTGAAATGCGGTCATTCGCGATAGATTTTTCGTCGGCTTTTTCACGACCTGCATTCGCTAGCTCAGTCGCCAACGTTCCCACAATTAATACATTTATTGTCGTTTAGATCTAAAACTAGCTCGTTAAAGGCGAGTGACATTCACCTTACAATAAAAAAAGATAGGCACGCTGAGGTAAACTCGGTGACACGAGTATACACTTAAGTAGTCGCGATTGCTCCAAATTTGGTCATTACTTAAAGCAACTCACTACTTCGTTCCAAGGCGCTCGCGCCGCCGTGCCGATTTATATCTAATCCAACGCTCAGATTCGCGTCGCAGAAGGAACATAAATCTTATATCGGCGGCT
>Ga0157362_1001350_pt1 | contig 10306 bp, 7 predicted proteins | sample AttlaeALBM3_FD_111480 | JGI IMG/M metagenome (GOLD analysis project Ga0157362, IMG submission 111480) | Fungus gardens microbial communities from leaf cutter ant in Ribeirão Preto, State of São Paulo, Brazil - Atta laevigata ALBM3 | ecosystem: Host-associated > Fungi > Mycelium > Unclassified ... | reverse complement strand
CTAGCAAATAAGAGTCTCATATATATATATATATATATATATAAAAGTCGTAGACGGTTGTAAAATTGTCAAGATGTCAAATCATAAGAACTTGACCAATTCTAATCAAGTATTCTCCCTATATTAGTCTGTGCTTGGTTTCCTACTACTTAAGATTCCACGATCATCTACAAATTCTATGTAAACGAGTCTAAAATTTATCCAAAAGATAGGTTAGATTCTGTATAGTTTGCTTCTGTTAATAATTGGTTGTCTAATAATTGGTTGGTATAGCAGACTAGCAGTAATCATAACAACAAAATTTGTTGTCACATATTTATCGATCACCGGTTAAAGGTACTGGTGGCTTGTTAAATTAACAAAATCCTTTCTCTCTGTTCTCTCAGTGTAGTTTAAATCATTCCAAAAATACTGAGTACAATTAATGACCGAGATCCGATAAGATTAATGGTCATCCTAAATGTGCGATCGTGTTTGCGATGTTTGCAAAAATTATTTATTAAGGAACCGGTCGACGGACCGTATTATCCGAATTTTTTTTTCATGTCGGAAATTTAAGCAGCGAGTTATAAAATTCGGAACATTCGTAAGACTGAAACATTCGATTTTTCTTCTATAAAACTGCGAAGAGTAACGATCCTAAAGACGCACACATGCCTACGTATAATACACGAATTTGAACGATAAGAGTAAATCTAATTAAATAAGAGAATTTCTATATTCGGTCAAAGAAGCGGATCTTAGTGCTTAAGTGTTTCTGTGTGAATTTATATACATATCTGATTCTGCAATTTGCGCGTCAAAATTTTTTTTCGGCCTTGAAACGCAATTATGAGCAAAATCAGAGCAGTAATATCACTTATTAAATTGACAAGTAATTTTTGATACGAATAAGCACCTTTATAAGAATATTAATAACTAGGTGAAATAATGAGAATTCGTAAATAATTTTCACATACGTACAAATTTCCTAACTAATTAATCTTTCATATTAGGCATCTAAGCCTAATCTTAAGAATTCAACATTATTTATGTAATCTTTAGTTCAAACCAAAATTTATACGTACAAAGTACAAAACTTTCATATGAAGCAAATATTTTTACTACCTTAGAAATTAATAAACAAAATTAGTAGTTAAAAACACAAAATATAAACTGAAATATCTAGCTCGAGATTGCTAAATAAAATTAGTAGTTAGAAAGATAAAAAAATACGAACAATGTTTATTGGATTAAAAATAAATTAGTTTATTACAACTAATGTATGTTGTAATAAACTAGTTTATTACAACATACATTAAGAATTAAACTAGGTTTCTTATTTCTATAAAATTAATCGAAATTTATAGATAATCTTTCTAACTACTAATTTTGCTTAATAATCTCAAGCTAAATATTTTATAAATTTTAGTTTATATTTTAATTGTGTAGAAAAGAATTTTTTAATTTGATATAAAAGTAGTTAGAAAAATATTTATTTGAAAAATAATCGGCTAAACACGCGACTTTAAGACCTCCTTAATGAGTCTGCGCGACCTACGTCGCAGCGGGTTGCTGAGTAATAAGTAGTAACGGACGATTATAAGTCAGCCAGTCGCGTCGTTCTTAATAACGCGATATATAGAACGCCGGTGTGAATTGCAGCGTGTTACGAATACGCGTGAATTGATGGAACGCAATCTCCGTGTGTCGTGAAAGAAACTTGAGGAGATACCCCCTGAGGGGAAGCACACATTTGAGATGGCTTTCGCGAGGAAATATACGAGCGTACGTCAGAAGAAAGAATAGATACAACGCAACTGTTAACGCGACATCAAAGTCATCCGCGATTTATACATTGCCAGACGAGCTCGTGAGAGAGACGTACTAAGCGAGTAGTAAATGACGGTCGAGACATGAAACGGATGAAAAAATGCACGCGAGAATATCTCCCGCATTCGTAGAGGACGGAAAAAGGAAAAAGAGGAAGCATTAATGACTCGCTCTTTATTAGAGAAATGTGTTTTGTGCATAAATCGAGGAAATCAACAGCAGACCGCCTCGTATATAACGCCGTTCTTTATCAGCATGAAGAGAATTTTTTTCCTAATAACTATTCTTTTAGAACCTTAAATAATGTAATTCCATTGAAAACCCGCAATAAAAAGCGTTGTATTAATTAAAAATTTTAATTTCCTAGAAATACTATTGTCATGTAGTATTAATACCCATTTTATTTAACAATTAACTTTTACTTACTTTTTTATTTACTCAGAAAATTGTGAAATATCTTCATCATGTTCTCAAATGCTAGTAAATAAAAAAATAATAATATATTGTATAATAATTATGTTATATAACAATATATACCTACTGATAATAGTGATTTTAATTGGAGTATAAAAGTACCTCAGGTGACCTCTATTCTCGGATGGAACGAGGTCTTTCCACGCGCTTTGCGTAATGCCATTATTTACAGTATGTCATTTTATTTTTCATAAATTTCGCCGCATAGAGGAACGCCAGGCGCGCAGTAACGAGCTATCCTCGATCGATGTTTGGACGTCTAAATCTTTTCAATAGGACGTTACCTCGTCCCTTTGCTCTCGAGATGATTTACACTGGAGACTCGTGCGCGCGCGTCTGAAAAAGATACTGTGAAAATATACGCGGCAGAATATTTTAGGGCGGACCGATCGTTACCGGTGAAACACGCAGCGCGCGGCCGCGCCATAAACGTCCCAAATACCGTAATTTACCGCGTTATTCCGTGTACCTACCGGGCGTGTGTTACACAGTAACAGAAGACTAAACAGATATCGAGCGACTACTCGCGCCGACTTTGCCCTGAACTTTTCGTTTATTATGCGCGCGCGCGTGCAAGGAGGTTTTATTTTTCCAGAGTATCCTGCAGTAAAGCAACCGTCAGCGGCCATCAATTTACAAGAAAAATATTGAGAAAGATCTAATTATCTGCTGCGATCGCCGGTGAGGTTTTTTTTACGCGGAAATTACAAGATCGAGCGAACGAACGGGCGGATGTGCCGGGGATATGCTGTCGACGCGATGGCGGTGGCGTTTTAATAAAATTAGTTGGTAAGTTCGGCCAATAAGGTGGCGATGAACGATGCGGTCTCGTATATATACGTCGTACCTATGCTGCGTCGGCGATGATAATACCGTTGCAGCGGAGGAGGATGAGGACGACGCGTCGTTGGTTGACGCGAAAATACGAGGCTGCTCGAGCTGGCAAGTTTCCTGATTAAAGCCGTTAATTTGTAATTAAAGGGTGTGTACGAGCGCGCGCGCGCGCGCGCACGCGACAAACGATGCCGCCCTTTTCCCTTGTCCTCATTCCCCGATGCCCATGACGGACGACGCTGTATGTGCGTTTGCAGCGCGGCGCGGAACTCGCGCGATTACGTTTCGCTTCCGCGGACCGTAAAATTTAATCTTTCCGGGCCTCGCGCGGGTTACGCTTCTCGGTCTTTTTTTCTCGTTCCGAATGATGCGCACGGGCGGGCGCCGTGTACGGTTTGTGTTGCAAACAGAGGGGTGTAAATTCGAATGTCAAAAGTTACGAGGGCCTGTTCCTCTCGCTTATATGAGCCCGAAAGACATCGATCTTTTGATCGGAAGGACTGAGCAGGAAATCATTGATTCTACTGCCACGGTAGCATAAACTAACAGAGTTGTCACAGGTTCCTATTATCCAAAAATTCTGTAACTTTTCCTTGATTTCTGGACAAAATTTCGTGATTGTCCCTGACTTTCAATAATATTTTGACATTTTTTGTTTCATCTGGAAACTATTAAATATTTTATTGCGAAATCAATTTAACCTTTAAGGTAGGTGGCTGCTCTACGCATTTTATTTATCTTAAAAAAATTTTCTTTGTTTTGAAAAAGGAAAATAAAAAAAATTGCCCAGAAATCTTAAAGTTAATTATTTTTATGTTTCTCTATCTCATATGAATATAAATAATGTAAAAAATTTAATTCTATATATTAAAAAATACCATTGAAAAAAATAACTATAAAAATAAAATTTGTTTGGAGCGTTCTGAGCATCCCACTTATTTAACATAATAATATAAACTACTTAATATTATTGACACTACTTGTATCTTTAATTATTAAGTTGGTATTTGAAAATTGTGTTAAGTGTTATATACTAAATTTCTTTAAATCCAAAAATTTCAATTTTTCAATAAAATTTTGCAAAATTGCCTGATTTCACTGATTTTCGTTTTCCCTGATTTTCACAATTTTGTGACAATCCTGCAAACTCCATTCCGTCTCGTCATTCTCGAAACTCCGCCACATTATTAATCGCGGCGCGACTACTGTTTTTCTCGCGAGATTTTAAATCAACATTCGAACGAGCATTGAAAACTGACATCTACATAACGATGGTTGTTTTTAAAAAAGCGCAAAAATAAATAGGTCGCTTACGATCGTTTCACTTCGGCGACGCGAGATTGGCAATACTCGAGCCGCGTATTCGGCGAAACGTTCTTTTCCGCGTGCGTTGAGAATCCGGCGGATCACGCTTTCCACGCGCACGCTATTCACAGCTGGAGGAATCTCCACGTGTAATCAGAGGGATCCTCGATGCGCGACGTTCGCGTCTTTTTACGGCGAGCGAGACTTAAAGCGGCACGAAGCGGTGGAGCTCGAGATTCCAGGCTGAAAAGCGGCGCTCTCGAGGAATCTTGAGAAATGGCGGCGTTTCTGAAAGGAGCACTATCGAGTACCGAATTATTGATACCGAAGGCTTTCAAGAAGGCATCCAAGAAGGAAAGGTCGTTCGGTGTCTCGCGTGGCATTAACGACTACTTACAAATTATGAAAAACGTAAACTTGACGTTTTTCAATGCTTTATTTGACTATTTAATTAATCATTCTCTGACTGGAAAAAAAAAATTGATTAACGAAAATCGAAATCTTAAAAGTAAAAATGTAAAAGTGCCATGTCCTCGAGTTTGATTCATTAAAATATATAAATATAATATAGATAATAATTATTTTAATTAAATCGCTATTGATTTTAGCTTATATAGGTCACAAATTAATACTAAAATTATTAAATGCTTAATAATTAAACGTTCGTAGAAAATTGGAAATAGTGAATTTAAATGAGAAATATTGATTATTAAAAATCGTTTGGTTAAATAATTGTTCTACAATTTTTAACAAGCTAATAATACAAGGGATTAGAACTTGCGTGCAATTTTAAATAAATCATGTCGCTATATAATCTATATAATAGTTGCATTACTTATTGCATTGTAATATCGATATCGCGGGCTTTCCCGTTGCATGAGCTTTTAAAGAATCGCATGGCTTTTCATGCGCTACGGGCTTGTTTCGTTTAATCATTTTCCAAGAAGAGCCATTGCTAGACGGACAATACATCACTGTAACCAGATTTAAAACAGGACACGAGATTTCGTTGGCCGTGCGATACGTGAAACGCGAATGCGATACGAAAAATGTACAGAACGGTCGGGGAGGGAAAGACGAGGACGAAGGGAAGAGAAGTTACGTGCTACGCGTGCAAAGCGAGATCCCAAATGGGTAGGGTCCGAAAAACGATCGCTGTCACGGCAAAATCGAATCGATCCTCTTAGCTGTCATGGATAGATCCAGGAAAACGGAAAGATGATCCTTAAAGAGACGAGAAATCGGAGAAATAATGTATCTCACAGTGACACTGTCTCTTGTCGACTGATAAAACTGTAGTGATAACCATTCGATTGCGCATCGTCTGTCTTTCTTAACAACGATTACGAATTCATGATTATCGAAATCTAAATTCCTTCTTCATTGGGATATTTCTGCGACTTTTTAAAGAAAATTCCAATGTTAATTTTCAGAAAATTATATTACATAAGTCCCCGTAAATTTTATGACATGTAATTCGTATTTAATTTAAAATTACTTTCGAAATCAAGTTCGTAAAATTGTCAATCACGTCATATTTTTCATTATTAATAAAAAGTAAAATTGGATAAGCAATTCAATAAGCTCTAGATTCAATATTTTAAAAATTAAATCGCAAATATTCTTCCCCAAAGTAAAATTTATATAAAATATCCATCTTATTTCAATTTATACGTGAGATTGAAAATAAAATTGAAATGCCAAATACAAGTGATCGGTACAGTGAAAGAAAAAGAATCGGTACCCTTAGTAGCATTGAGTTAAAATCAGTAATCAGATAAAATTAAAGCGCCTGTTATACAAATATTTAATGGGAAGGAGGGAGGAGAGCAAAGCACCTCTCAGGATGACAACGAGCACTTTAAAGCTTCACAAGACTTGCTTCACAAGACATGACTGATGTTATCCTCTGAGAGCTACAGTCCAATCTGAGCCTGCTCTGATATTTTACGATCAAAGAGCTGCGTAGAAGAAAAAAAGAAAGATTCGTGCCGCCATAAGGGTTTGTTCAAACGAGCTGGCAATTGCCATATTATATACTTTCCACTGCTCAAGATTACAAGGCACGCGAGCTTTAAGCTCGGTAATAATGTTGGGCGTTCTGGATGGCCTCGCGGCACGTGGAACTTAAATACCGACTTAAGATCTCAAATTATAGGAATGTAGACTCTTAAATTTTTGAGGACATGAAATCCTGTTGAATTTTACGGTCACTTTATTCCGGTGACTCCGGAGTTCGTAATCACGGGACGGAAGTCGCAGAAGACATCTATTACTTGCTCTCAGTTATTTCCTTCTTCTGCTACATACATCACAAGTGCAAACTGCATCCTGAATTTGTTAGACCCACCGAGTATAAATATTTGAACACCGTTTAAAAAGTTAAGAAGGGAAATTAAATAATATTTTTGTCTAAAAGAATATTAATGAAATTAATTGTACAAAGTTTGGCAACATTTCTTAAAATTATGTACCAATACTTGTCTGATTAAAATTTAATTAATGAGTGAGGTTAATCACTCCATTAAAAAAATCAAAATTTTTCTATTATGTTAATCAATAAAATTCAAAGAAACTTTACGTAGCACAACAATGATAAATGAATTTTCTTGTCTTGCCGTTTACAATTTATTGCTCATTGCTAATCGCTTACCGATGTGCATGCGGTTTTACTCAGAACAAGTTGCCGAGGAAAAAAAAATATGCCTCGAGTGCTTTCACGTGAGACAACGAGATTGTCGGAATGCGTGCGTATTTACGCGACAGAGGTCGTAGGTGCCAGTAGAGTGGAGATGGCGGGGGTGGAGATTAACGACTGCCGAGGAATAATTGCCGGAACACGCAAAACGCCGAGCCACTCGAGCTGATCTTCAGACCAAGAAGAGAAAGGCGAAGGAGGAATAGTGCAAGAGAAGGAGAGAGAGCCAAGAGGGAATGAATGAGAAGGTATGTGCATCGCGTGTCTGTGTGTGCACATCTGTGTGTCGGAAGGGCGTAAGAGAGAAGAAGGATGGGTCGTTACGCCGTGGAAAAGCGGTGACAACGCCTCGGCTTTGAATCCGCCTTCCTTCCGTCGGGAAGGAAGGATAAGGGCGGGGGAGGGTGTGGAGATACGGAGTGAAAGAGGAGGAAGCAGCTCGGATCTGTCCGTCTGTCCCGTACGCCGTTCGCCGAGTACGCCACGCGGGAAGCTCTGCAAAATTTAAGGAGTCCATGGCAAACAGGGCGTACAGTGCCGCGCACGGAGAGTGGAAATGAAAACTGAGCGCGAGGATTTTTCTTCGCGCGCACTTCTGGCAATAAATATGAAGAAGGAGATGTTGTTGAGGAAGATATTATGTTGCATCGCGATCGTGCCGCTCGTGCGTGCACAACAGTACGTGGCGTCCCAACGTTAGCTATTTATTTATGCCCTTGTGACGGCAGAGCGAAGGAACAAAAAGAAATTTATTGCACTCTCACGCAACCTTTTCGCCTGTATTTGAACGAATGACGCGCTATGAACAATATTTTAACAACTCTCGACTTAGAATCCACGAGCCATCGAATTTTTCCAACCCGCGGCGTCGGCGCTCGAGTCTCGCGTTATCGCAAAGTTTTAACGAGATTGCCATTTACGAAATTACAGCGCGATGATCGGGAAACTCGGGGAACTAAAAAATAATCGATTAATCCGGGACGATATTAACGCGATAAACCGATGCTCAGCAAGCGGCCGTGGTCTCTCGCCATTTATAAATTTCGCTGAGTGTAAATGATATTACGTGCGCATAACACATACGGAAACCACTTCCACAGAGACATTTCTCTATCCTCGCAACTTGTTCCTTCTCTCGCGCGCGTGACTATCCAGACTCGATGTGCGTATATACACGGGAAGAAGAGAGAGAGAGATGGCACAGGTAGGGTACAAATACGTGTAAACATTCGGCTAAATGCGACGGATAGAGAAAGAGACAAATTCGCTTACAATTAGATGCAACACGAACGTAAGGGTGTACCACGTGCCACATGCAAGGCACCATGCGAATGACACACACACACAAGCCTCGGGCGTCTATTCTCTGCTGCCTACAGAAAGAAAAAAATCGCGCGTCGCGCGCACATAAGTGCATAATACTCTATGCGCACGTATTCCGCTCGTATTAATACACGCGCGTGCCGCACGCACACGAATTAGCATCGCCGTGGCTGCGAGCAGTGGCGAGCGGCCGGGGAATAGCAAGCGATCCTCCCGAGCGGTAAATCAGGGATTACGTGCGCCGCTCCGTCGAAACGATCGCTCGATATTCGCTCATCCATGCCACAACCCCCGTCCTTTTCCGTTCGTTGCGCCAATCTCTCGTTTTTTTTTCCTTCCTTGCCTCACGTATGCGCGCGTTCCTCGTTACTATCCGTTGTTCATGCAAGATCGGCGGATGCGTCTCGGGATTTTCTGCCGAAACTGACATCCATGTAATTCCGCGTGACGTGCCGCCAGGCGTGGATCGCTTCGATTCGGCTCGATCGATTGATCGGAATCGGAAGGAAATGCGATACCCCGAGGGATGGGCTCGAATTCGGGAACGACGAGCGTGGCACGAATTCCAATGACCTATTAATACCAATTAAATACTAGACCCGAGGAGTTTTCAGCTGGAAATCGATGGTATCGGCATTTTCCGCAAATTCGCTGACACACTTGTAAACAAAACGTGCACATCGGCGCGTGTTTAACAGATAAATATATTAAAATCATTGGAGCGATGTTATAGCGTTTTGCAAACAAGTCTACCCGTCCAGAGTATTTGACGGCGTAAATACAGATGAGTCTAATGAATATACCGTGCGATAACGGAGCTGATTGTGAGATAAAACTTTCACATAGCCACCGCGGTAGATTAAAGCGCGAGATAATTAATTAAATATACGGCGCAGACACGATTCATCAAATGAAGAAGACGATGTTTCTACAAGTCGTGCTTTTTCATCCAAGTCGTTTTCATAAATAGCAGCGCGAGAGAAAAGCGGATTGAGATATCGTGGCGACACTAACAATTCCCCTGACATAAAAACAAGAAGCCAAACGGTTTCCGAGAAAGTACCGTAAAATATAAAATTCGATTTCGCAGATTAACTCCCCGAAGATGATGGTGAAGTTCAACGGAAACGACGGTGACCGATAAATAAACTCACTTTTCGTGAAACGTTACGGAAACTTTCATGTTAACACTTGCTTTCACACACTTCCCTGATAGACCTTAAGCCTTCGTAAGCATACTTTTTTATTCAGGCGAAATTTCACTCTCAAATTTCTTGGCATAAATTTTTCAATTTTTATTAAATAAGGGTTGTAATATATTTAATTAAATAATATAGTATTTGGCACAATGTAGCAAAGATGTTGAAAAGTAATTCTGAATTTTATTAGAGTTTTTGAAAGCCTTGAACATAATAAAAAAATTTAGACTGCACAAAAAAAAGAATACCTATGAAGTAAGTAAAAATATGTGTGCTTACGAAGAGTTAAGAGGATTCTAAACAGATTATTTTTCAAACAAGTACTTATCTAACTGTATGGTAAGTCTTACTGAATCGATGATTTTAGGATGCCTATTTATCCTTAAAGTAAAAATAATCATATTTATATATTACATTGTTTGTAAAAGAAACATACGTATTATTCTATAGTTACATTTCTCTACAAATCTACGGTACTTCAAAATGGATATACCGGTTGATGTTATAGGACCTGTCAAGTTTACACGGATTATCAGCTTCCGACTGGTAACGACGGATTTATGCGAATAATACTCTCACAAACGCGGCAAGGTGAGTAAGCAAGCAGTTTGAATAAAGCGGTGACGATAGAGAACATTGGGGGCGGCTTTTAGTGTTTGCG
>Ga0157362_1001349_pt1 | contig 10308 bp, 9 predicted proteins | sample AttlaeALBM3_FD_111480 | JGI IMG/M metagenome (GOLD analysis project Ga0157362, IMG submission 111480) | Fungus gardens microbial communities from leaf cutter ant in Ribeirão Preto, State of São Paulo, Brazil - Atta laevigata ALBM3 | ecosystem: Host-associated > Fungi > Mycelium > Unclassified ... | reverse complement strand
TGTCAGGGTTAGCAGGATCGGAGCTAAACTAGTGTGTTTAAGTACCACTAGTAAATAAGCTAAGGTAGCTCCGGAGTGTTGTCATGGCATTCAGGGGTAGAAATGGAGGTGTCCCCTTACAGGTAATTAATAAAGTCTATGTGCAAACATTGAGACTTTCATATCTTTACTAATATTAATTGCCTTAAGGTTGTTCTGGACTCATTCCAAGCAGTATGAAGAGGGCTTCTGCTGAGTCTAGAACTGAAGCTTAGATCATAGCAGTTTCCGAGATATTGGCAATTTAATATGTGGTACCATAGTGGTTACCTACTGATTTGCTCAATAGCTTGCCCAATATTGATTGCCTTGAGACATAACTAGTATTAATCAAAAGGTCTTTTGAAGGGCTTTCCGTAGCATTCAAGACCATGAGAATTGTTAAAGAATTAATGAAAATATGGCCAAATGAAGTTTGTGACACTATATAAGAATAAAGTACAGGAAAGTATTATATGATAAATATCACATATCACAGTCACACCAGGATATCACAAGGTCACATCACATAATGGATCACATGATGAGTGTGGGAAAATAGTACACAGACCATGTAGTAGTTGTATAAGTAGTATTGTCAGACTAGCTAACTCCAAAGCCGGAATTAAGCCAACTGCTCCTTTATCAGCATTTGACAAGGAGAACTCGATAGAGTTCCCGTTAGATTTTGTACACTTTATACAAGCAGAGTAACCCTAACCCTGTCCTTTTATCCCGCGCTCCCCTATGAGTCAACTTGCTCTTGCGCGTCCGTTATTACAAAGAAAAGAAAAAGAAAAGAAAAACAATATTCAAAACTAAAAGAAAAAGAAAAGAAAAGAAATATTAAATAATGACTTAGCCGTTTTTGCCAAGTCATGACAAGTATATTGTTAGCGACCAAACTCCGATGACCAGAATTAAGCCAATTGTCCCTTTGTTCAGCATTTGACAAAGAGAACTCAATAGAGTTCCTGCTTGATTCTGTACACTATTTATACAACAGGAGTAACCCTAACCCTGTACTAAGTCCCGCGCTTCCCTATGAGTCAACTTGCTCTTATATGTCCGTTGATATGACAAATTAAATAAAAGAAAAAGAAAAGAAAAACAATATTCAGAAAAGAAAAGAAAAGAAAAGAAAAGAAAAATAATAATGACTTAGCTGTTGTGGTAAGTCATGACATATATAATGTAAGACTTTAGCCAAGACAACTTATTGGACAAAACTGATCACATTGTAACATCATATTTCTTTCTTCTTTTATTATTAATCTGAAACACTAGCCTTAGTATAAATACCTAGGTTATTGTAGGCTTACACTCAGTCATCTACCATACTGGGTGATATCTGAGATGAGCTTTAGCTTTGTATTGGCTCTTATTACTGTATTATAGTTACTTTCTCTATAGGTAAATATATTAGTTATCTACCATACTGGGTGACATCTGAGTTACTTTCTCTATAGAACTTAAGTAGTTATATGTAAGGGGACACTCTACGTCCGCTTAGATTACACAGTAGGGTTCGTGTGAGCTAGCGTTCCCAAGGATCCATGGAAGTCCATGGTAATAGTTCCTTTCCCTTTATGTAAGGGGACAACCCTGAGATCGCTTAGATAACCTGGTAGGGTTTGCATCAGCTAGCATTCCCATGGATCCTCAGAGTCCGCAGTCTATAGTTCCCTTCCCTCTAGTTCGGGTCTCTATCACAGTACTATATAGCTATATCTGGTAGTGTAGTTATTATTGTCCTGATGTAGGTGTCCATAGCAACTGGCGCACAGACCAGACTAGTCTAGTGTATATAGCTAGTGATGTACGGTAGAATATCTTACCTCAACAATAGTTGAAGCTCCTGGGCTACACATCGCTTCTACTTAAGACGACTCTTTCACTAACACTGAGTATGTTTTGGTGCAGCTGTCCAGCTGTGCCCTTACATTATAGGCCCCGGCCTAAAAGCCTAAACTTGTAACAATCAACCCAACATATACATCTACTTTTCAACAAGCCAATACTTGATGCACATTCTGTATACATCTACCAATTTGCATATACTCAACACTTTACACATAACCAGTTCATCATTACCAACATGACCACTTTAGAACTTGGTACTATATTTCTCTTCTCCAAAAATGCTAAATTCAATGGAACAAATTTGTAAGGGGGTCACTCAATGGTGTCCCAGAACACGCTCAACTATAGTAGAAGAGGTATCTTAAGTTAGAGCGATAGATAGCCTAGGAGCTCAAACTATTGTTGAGATAAGATATTCTACCATACATCACTAGCTATATATACTAGACTAGCCTGGTCCATGTGCTAGTCACTATGGACATGAATGTCAAGACAATAATAACTACACTACCAGATATGGCTATATAGTACTGATGGGGCAGACCCAAACTAAAGGATAGGGAATGATAGACCACAGACTCTGAGGATCAGTAGGCATGCTAGATAATGTACACCCTACCAAGTCATCTAAGCAATCCTAGTGCTGTCCCCTTACAAAATTGGCCTATCTGGAAAGAAGCCATCATAATAGCAATTGACTCAAAAGAAGCTAAAGGTTACTTAGATGGCTCAATTATTTGTCCAGTACCTGTAAGTAAAATACCAACAATAACAGTGACAAAAGCCCCAGGAGCAACAAGCACCATAGCTAGTCCTACTCTATTACCAATAATCACAACTATATCTGAGACTTATTAGGATTCACTCACTCTATCAATCAGAGAATGGAAAACCCACAATGCATGGACCAAAATGCTCCTATTATTCAACACCACTGAGCTAACAGGTCTTGGGATTGATACTAGTAAAACAGCAGCAAATGCTTGGAAAACATATATGGATCTGTACAACAAGAAAACTTTAGTGGGACAGTTAAATGCAGAAACAGAGTTAAAAAATACCTATCAGCAACTGACTTAAGACCTTAATCCTGGGTTAGGATCAAGGGAGCTCTTCAGGATTAGAAGAGAACTCAATGGAGTCCTCACTTCATTCTGCTACACTACTTATATATTCTTGTACTGTTTGTCTCTATTTATTCTACAAGTCCCTATCAGTCCAGAGTTTGATTCCAGTCTATGTCATATTTCTTAGTCATGGTCAAGGTGACTTATGACAACATCTTTTTGATAGCAAATGGAGACTTTCCAGCCCACATAACCCTATTGAGGAAGAAATTAATGCATGCAAGATCAGTAGGAGCTGAAATATCAGATAGGAACTTTGCAGCCATTGTCCTGAATTCACTTCCCTCCACTTGGAATTCCATAGTTGCCACAGTCTTTGAACATGGTTCCTCAAGTGAAATTATTGCCAAACTTCATGCCTGGTGGTTAAGAGTCTACAAAAATTGAAATGTCAACACATCTAGAGGAATAACTGCTCTTCATATATCAACTTCTCAACACTGCAATTGAAACTAATTAATCTGTACAAACCCAAAATGCAATTGACAAGAGCATACAATAGATGCATGCTATTAGCAAGGGGGAGAAAAGGAAAGGCAATTTTCACCTAGTTTTGGAAAGAGAGGAGGTGAGAAAGGCTTAGCTGTTGAAACTCGCCAAGATGGTTTCAAGCCCAAATCAACTGCCAATATTGCTACCATAACAGATGAGATTGAACAGACTTTTGCCCTTATGACCATGAAAGAAACTACCTTTGAAGTATCTCATATTCCAGTCTCCATTCCCAGCAAAATTCCTAATAACAATTCATTCCCCAGTTTATATAATTACATGCATCAAGGAATGGGAATGGAAAGTAATAAAGGACTACCTGGAGAAAGATTACTTGTACTGCATACAGACTTCTATAATAAACAAACAATTCATACCTTGATTGACTCTGGTGCAAGTGACTACTACTTTGCCGACAAATCCTTTTTTATTTCATATTCTCCCCTAAACCAGAATATTTCTGGATTATCTGCCAGCATAAATTCAACTTTTAATATTCTTAGGAGAGAAACTATAAAGTTCAAAACAAAAGTGGAAGGAATACTAAGATTCATTACCCTTGACAATATGATATACACACCAGATCTCTGATCAAACTTAATATCTGTCTCAAGATTACTTGAGAAAGGGGCAGATGCAATTTTCTTGGTCATAGACAATTTAGTATTGATCAAAATGCTGAGCAGGCCAATAATATTTTCTGCAATAAAGAAAGGGAACCTATTTTATGTTGATGTTGAACAAGATGAATATACAGCATACCTAAGTCAATCTATGCAGAAGCTAGTTGATTTTGCTACATGGCATTGACATCTGGCTCATGCTGGAACTGACACATTACAAAACATGATTAGAAATAAACTAGTTGATGGAATGAACACCTATGGAGAAATGGCACTTGGTGGAATGTGTGAGGATTGTATTTTTGGAAAACATACCTCTCATCCAGATAACAGCACTGCAGTTAAAGAAAGAGATGTTCTAGAATGTGTACACATTGATCTTTGGGGTCTAGCACAAGTATAATCAGCTGGAGGTGCACATTACCTCATGGCAATAACTAATGGCTTTTCATCATACCAAACAGTTGCTTTCCTAGCATCAAAATTAGCTAAAGCAACATTAAAGGTCTTTAAGGCATACCATAAGGAGGCAGAATATCAAACTGGAAGGAAGCTTAAGAGAATAAGGCTAGATATGGGTAGAGAATGGTTCAACAATACATGGGAACAATGCCACAATGATGAAAGACTTATTTTTGAATTCACAACACCCTATATACACCAGCAATATAGAATGGCTGAAAGAGAAATGCAAACAATCCTTGAGGCAGCCCAATCAATTTTGGCAGAATCTAGACTTCTCACAAAGTATTGGGCAGATGCAATTCAAACTATAGTATATGTCAAGAATTTCCAACCATCATCTAGGCAACTAAATAAGATACCAGTGGAGTATGGTATGGACGGAGACAAGATGTCTCATACCTTTGCCCTTTTAGATGTATGGCATATGCTCATATTGTTATGAACATCGAGTGGGACTACAACTATTATCAGCCATGGTCTGATAATGAGTGGCTAGTAGATGAGATATTGGCAATACTAGATGAGGATATTACGATGCAGTAATGCATCACATGTATGAGGACTCTCAAAGATATTTGGGCTTATGTTATGGACAGGACTCTTTGGAGAAATCTCGGACTATTTCCTCTTTCTATCTTTAGACTGTGCTAAATGGAATAACCTCAGATTACCCATTATTAGACACTTAACTCAACTTGTCATCTTTATGGCTTTTGTAACTGGACTGTTACTTAACCTGTCACCTTTAGTTACAAGTAGTGTTACCACATTGTAACGTAGTCACAACATCTAGTTAGGATAAATACAGACTAGAAAGAGAAGGGAATGGCAAGTTCTCTCTTTCTGTATTCCCTTTGTAAAATCCTACTCTGAGGAATTGGTACTCTTATTTGTCTTAGAACAACCTCAAGGGTGCTACTCAAAGTCTCATTGACATCTCTCTTACAATATAACTTCACTGAAAACCTTAACCAGGTCCTCTATCAAGGAGTGTAAAGATATCAAGTGTTAGATATAAGCTTTAAGTTGAAACATATATCAACTGTGAGGTTTAGAGTCTTAACACATATACTGTTGGATCTTAATATCTCCAAACTTCAGCCGCAATCAGTATGGGTTACTCTTCTTGGCTATAATGGTCAAAACAGATACAAGTTATTGGATAGAAGCACTGGAGCAATATTCTTGTCAAGAGATGTCATTTTTGAGGAAGGAACAACTCACCTTGTGCAACCATCTATCCCAACTATCATTGCAGGAGATGTCCAACCATCTGTCCCAACTGTTATTGTAGAAGATGAAAACCTCTGTACCACAGACTTGTCACAGTTAGACAATGATGTTGCAAATCAATCTGCAATTGCTCTTAGACCCTTGCTGAGTCAAGACCTACATAACCATGAGTTGACTGAAGATAAAGTAATATCACCAGAAGTTGTTGTTGAACCATTATTGGCTATGAAAAGAACCCAACAAGTACCAATGCCAAGTACTTGTCTTTGTGAATCTCTTGAATACCTCAACAGAGCAACTGTTAGTTCCATTGAAGTTGATACCTGGGTTCCTAGGACCTATATTGAGGCAATTAAATAACCAGATTTGTGGTGGGAACCAATAGCAACTGAAATTTCTATACTTAAAGAAAGAGGAGTATTTGAAGTCATGCCAAGACCACAGGGAAAGAATGTTGTTAGGTCAAAATGGGTTTATGCTGTAAAATAGAAAAAAGATGGTGGAGTGGAAAAGAGAAAAGCAAGGACAGTCACAAAAGGATTTACACAAGTGATTGGAGAAGATTATAGAGAAACTTATGTATCAGTTGCAAGATTGGAATCAGTTCGTCTAGTCTATGTAGTCGCAGCAGTTTGAAATCTTTGTCTGTGACAGGTGGATTTTGTTTTAGCTTTTCTGAACAGTGATAATACTTTTGAGGTGTATATAGAACAGCCAAGAGAATTTGAGAAAGGGGGAGATAACATGTGAAGGCTTCAAAAAACCCTTTATGGAACTATGCAGGGTGTACATGACTGGATACAAAATCTGGACAAAATGTTCAAAGATCATGGATATTACAAATCAAAAGCAGATTCTCAAATCTGCTCCAGGGTACAGAATGATGAATTCACACTTACTTCAACCTGAACAGATGATATTCTGGGAGCATCATCTACTCTTAAGGGAGAAACTCTGGCAAAGAAAGAACTGGCTGTGAACTATGAACTCAAAGACATTGGAGAAGCAAAACTTATCCTAGGTATAAGGATTAACAGAAATCCAAGCTCTGGTGACATCACCCTGTCACAGAGAGCATACTGCAAGTACATGCTTTGTTGTTTTAGAATGGATGACTATCCATCTATCTCTATACTACTACCAGTAGGCAGCGTACTCTCAATTGATGACTGTTCAAGAACACCTAAAGAAATGGATGAGATGAAGGATATACTATACTGAGAAGCACTTGACTCACTTATGTGGTTGCAAGTGGCCATACAACCAGACTTATCCTATGTAGTAAATATTCTATCTTGCTTTGCTTACAACCCTGGAAAACCATATTGGAACACTATCAAACATGTTCTTGGATATATCAAAAGAATGATTGACTATGGAGTAACATATAAAACAACTGGAGACTTGAACCTGATTGGTTATGTTGACTCTGATTTTGCTGGGTGCAAAGATATACAACACTCTACTGAGAGGAATATTTTTCTAGTAGCAAAAGGACCAATATCATGGGAGAGTAAAAAGTAAGAAACAATGGCACTTTTGATGGTTGAGGCTGAATATATGGTATTCTCTCGAGCTACAATCCAAGCTCTTTGGATAAGCAAATATTTTTGCGAGATTGGTGCCGCTCTCTAGGCCTATCACTATCTATGCTAACAACAAGGGGTCAATTGCGCACTGTTTAAATAATAAAAACCATAGACAAACTAAATATATTAATATAAGACACCATTTTGTTAAAGATCAGGTTAATTTCAGAAAGGTCAATTTTGAGTACATACCCACTGCCAACAATATTGTAGACCTTTTCACAAAATCTCTGGCATGCGACAAAGTACTATCTTTTATCTCACAGCTTGACTTGCCCTAAGTTTACCAAGTTGATTAGTCCAGGGGGAGTATTAGACAGAACTGATCACATTGTGATATCATATTTTTTTCTTCTTTTATCATTGATCTGAAACACTAGCCTTAGTATAAATACCTAGGTTATTGTAGGCTCACACTCAGTCATCTACTATACTGGGTAATGTCTAAGGTGAGCTTTAGCTCTCTAAATCACATATCGGCTCTTATTACTGTATTATAGTTACTTTCTCTATAGGTAAATATATTAGTTGTCTACTACACTGGGTGACGTCTGAGTTACTTTCTTTATAGATGTCATATGACGGAAAATAACCAATTAATAATATAATTTCCTTTTTATTTTATATTATTACTAATTTTTTGCTCCTAAACTTCTGTTGTCTATTCCTATAGGATCACAATGTAGACTAGTTACTTATACTTCTCCTATTCTGGACTTAGTATAAGTACTCCATTAGTTACATTCTAGTTCCTTAGTTTGTAGATTAAAGTCATTTATATCCTTAATATCCATCTCTACTCCTATCAATCTATATACCACTCCTTTCCTGATCTCTTAGCAACAATTCTGTTCTCCTGAAATACACAACCACACACGCAACAGCAGATCAAGGCATAGCGCACGAGCTTAGGCCAAGGTTGTTCCCTTATTTTGTTGTCAAATCCCATCCATTCCAGAGTAATTCCACTCCACTCCAGGCTACTCTATTCTGCTGTTACACTGTACAACAGTTTAGGCAACATAAAGTGATATTTTTCATGGTAATAACCAGAATCATTGGCTCAAGAGAAGAGTTTGGCCTCCCAGAAGTGTTCTCTAGATGCCTAGTTGTGGACTCGAGCCTCTCACTCAAGTAGCAGAGTAGTAGCTGTGACCACTGCTACACATACCTCATAGACGCTTGCCTAGGTGCCCCATATTGGATTATCAACGGTTCTCTCTTCTAAAAGTACTCTTGAGAACGGAAGCAAACTTAGCAGACTTACCACTATCTGAGTGATGTCATACCTTAGCCATCGGCAGTCTTATGTAAAGAAGAGTTATGATCAGATCTGGGCCATCATCACTGATGGCTAATTATAGCAAGATCAAGAGAGTCAAATCATCACGAAGGCACCTCACAATGGCAGTAGAAGGAAACTAGAAGTCAGAGGAGTGAGAATACATAGAAGAGGTAAAGAGAAGAACAGGGAAGCTGAGGAGAGAAGTAGTAGGAAGGCTAGATAAAGAAAATATGCTTAAAAGCAAGACAGCTCAAGATTGCCGTCTCTGCCTATAACCCATCAAGAGGCTCGAGGTCTGACTATTATGTGAGGGAGGGTTTCCAGAGTAGGACTAGAAGAGCAGAGAGCGGTTAGCCAGTGTTCAGGAGGGGCGCTGTCTCATTATTGTGGCCTTGCTATGTTTGGGAATTCAGAGGTTTCTTTGTCTCACTTTCTTTGTTGTCTCTTTGCTTTGTAATCATAATAAAATACTCTAGGGCACAGGAGGAAAAATTATCATACCCCTATCCTCATCCCTCTCTGTTGCTCTAGGGCTTATGGCTATTTTGAGTGACTAAGTTTCCAGTTTTTCTAAGTGTTTTACTTTACCTTCTAAAAACCCACCAAACTCTCCCTCGACGGGAATTCAAGCCCCAACGGACTTAGGCATTTGCTTATGCTAGGAGTTAATAGCTTGCTATATGTCATTGGAGATGGCTTCTAGTTGTACAATTAGCTGAAGAAGAGCCCACACAACAGCACAGGAGTTCTAGGTAATTCTGCTGTATCAATGGCAAGCGAGACTACTAGACTAGATAAGGGTAGTAGTGTCACAACATGAGACAAATGTGTGTCTTGGAGATCCTATTACAATAAGATCTACCTCAAGTGGATTATTAAATATGTTATTATCATTTCTTTCAGTCTTTTAAATTGTATCCTATTATTTCTCCTATTTCCCAAGCTCTCTTTTATATTTGATCATCTCCCCAGTGTCTACTTGTTAGTGCACAACTGTGAAATATCTAGGGGATCTTTTACATTCCCATTTGTTATCACTTTTGTTCTGTGATCAATTCCCTTTGATCCCCATCACTGCTCTGCTCCATACTTGATAATAGAACTTAAGTCAACTTAAATCTACTCTAAGTCTGAGTTGATAAGAAGAACTCAATGGAGTTCTCATTTAATTCTGTATACTACTTATACAACTTGTCACAGTTATTGTGAGGGCGACCAGAGTGGAGCACTCCAGGAGATTCCTCAGAGAATTAGATGAGGCTCCTGGAGGGAATAATCTACACTATATATACTAAAATGTCCTTGCATTCCATTCTTCGGTAACCAGGGGCTGCACAATGAAATTAGATTGGGAGACAACGGGCTCCAGAGTCATGTGTGAGGGGTCCCCTTACATTTACCCCCCCTCCAAGGTTGCTGCGTCTCGAAGCAATGGTTCCAGGGCTGAAAAATGGCGTTGAAGTCTGTTCGGCGGATATGTCTTGGGGCGACTGGGTGCTTCCGATAGTACTCCGCGACAAGGTCCAGTGCTTTGACATCAGAGGCCACCTCCTAAGAGTTGTGTTCTCTGCTGAAGCCCTTCCACTTGACCAGGAACTAGAACCTCCTCTGGT
>Ga0157362_1001348_pt1 | contig 10308 bp, 6 predicted proteins | sample AttlaeALBM3_FD_111480 | JGI IMG/M metagenome (GOLD analysis project Ga0157362, IMG submission 111480) | Fungus gardens microbial communities from leaf cutter ant in Ribeirão Preto, State of São Paulo, Brazil - Atta laevigata ALBM3 | ecosystem: Host-associated > Fungi > Mycelium > Unclassified ... | reverse complement strand
GTTCTAAGAAAAGGACAGATGACTATCTATGGGTAATTAATGAAGTCCATGTGCAAACATTGAGGTCTTCATATCTCCACTAATATTAATCGCCTTGAGATCGTTCTAGGCTCATTCTGAGAGGTATGAAGAGGGCTTCTGCTGAGCCTAGAACCAAAGCTTAGATCGTGGTGGTTTCCGAGATATTGGTGATTTAATAAACAGTACCATGGTGGTTACCAGTTTATTTGCCTAATATCTTGGCCATAATTGATTGCTTAGAGACGTGACTGGTATCGATCGAAAGGTCTTTTTAAGGGCTTTAAGATGGCTTTGAGACCGTGGGAATCATTGAAGAATTGGTGGAGATATGACTGAATGAAGTTTGTGACACCTCACTTTCTCCTCACTCTTAATACATAGTACATAGGTATATATACAGTAGATACTCTCCTGTATTCCTTATGCTTTACCAATTGTATCATTCTTTTCCTTCCTCTACTCTTATCTCATCCTCAAATCTTTACTTGAGTGTTGCAACCTGAGTTACTCCTCAAGGTCGTAGCAATATTACTATAAACAGACTTAATGCATAAGCACACCTTTGCTTGGCAATTGTGTATCAGATAACTGTTGCTGTAACTCCTCAATCTGCTTCTCAAGTTCTGCTCTCTTGGGCCTAGCTTGCTCTCCCAGCAACTAGCTGCTGCTGAACAGCTCTTTCTATCTCTAACATTCAGGCCTGAAACATATTCTTCATCATATTGAGCTGGTTTGGATCAATAGTTGCATGATCAGGTAGGTAGGTGTGTTCATCTCCATTGTCCATGATATTGTCAAGAGAGATAGTGACTGTAACAATAAGGAAATTCCATTTGATGTTGCAAAGGCTATGATATAGAATGTAGTACAAGGACCTGAACTCAACCACCTTCAAGGAAATTCATGTACATTCAACATTATTACAATAGTAGCTAATTCTATGTCTAGCGGCATTGTGGCAAAGCGTGACTATGTGACAGGTCTAGATGACTTGACAGTGAGATGACACTGAACTGTCAGGTGACTTGACATCCCAATTCAAGCGGCGACTTGACTCCATGTGATGGTTGTTATCCCTCCCTTAACTCAGCCTCCACCTTCCCGACGTCCCTCCCCACTTCATTGACTGCCTCATCTTTGTCTGGTCTCCCTGACTCCTTAAGAGGTGTGCAGAAGTGACTTGGCAGAAGCGCTGAAGAGTCTAGGGTTCTCGCACCCGAGCCAAGTGTCGGACACCGCACCCGAGTCAAGGCAATCTCTTATGGACTCGAGAGCACGCTCAAAACTCTCCTCAGGCTTCTTCAATTGACGTACACAATTGTCTTGTGGTAGCACGAGCGCTTGGATGATGTTAAATGGCCTGAAAGAAATTTTGTTGAATGATGCAGCTGATACATAGGGTTGTGTTTGTACCAATTTTCATCAATGTCAATGGAAAAATCATATTTTGTGCGAGATCATCTAGTGAACACCAAATAGTGTGTTAGAATATCGAACGCTACACTAAAATTAGTTCCATGTTTCAGTGATTATTTCTCTTCTTATTGTTCATGTCAGACAAGATGTTTCACTTTTATTGTTCTAGTTAGAGAAAAATAGATGTAGTAGCAATGAAGTATGTTGCACATTTGCAATGAGTTCCCCCATTATTACGCTGTTCGTCCTCAACTCAACATAGTAGGTGTCCTTAGACTCGCTAAAACGGAAACTTCTCTTGAGACACTGAGAGGGCGAAAACTTGAGTAGAGTAACAGGCTCCTCCTACTCTCCTGTTATGTTTGAACACATTCAAGTACATTGGGTAAGGACAGAACGCACCTTGTTTTCTTACTCCAGCAGCTATCCTACCTCCTTTTCCTTTTTCTCGAGCTCTCTCAACCACCCTTTGTCAATGCATTCCGTCCACTTTCTGCCGAACCTTGAGTTAGACAAGTCCGGCATTGTTGAGTTCATTTGAGGGGCCTTGATTACCACTTTGAACGGTGGCGCACACAGATGTTCCCTGTGCTCAACTGGTACCCAAAACAGCGGCTCATCATCCCGACCCATCACCCATCCTTCCCTCATGCCTTGCAGCATAAGCTCATATCCATGAGTGGAATGCCAGAGGTCAACTGCGAGATTTGCTATGTCCCATACTCTCAAACCAAAGTCACTGGAATAATATGCCAACACTGTTCCATCTCGTATGAACGCCATGTCTGTGTATGCTTGACCCAAAACTTGAGCGTGCTGATGGCCGGTATAGGCATCAAAGAGACATATTGCGTTTTCATTATTGAATCTTAGAGCAATGAGTCTCTCGCCAAGGGAATGATCAATCAGAGCAGGTGAGAGGGCAATTGCATCCACCCTGGGCGTTGGAAACTTGGAAACGAGATAGCCAGTTCGCGTGTCCCAGACTCGGACGTGGGAGTCATAAAGAGACCGACATGCGAAGAGTTTCCCATCGGGTGAGTACTTAGGGTGCCAGAGAACATGCACTTGATCTTCAAAGTGGACAGGATCAAACTGGGCAGTCTCGTGATTCCATGAATAATATTTGGTGGAGGAAAAGTAAGGCACAATGGCGGTCAAGCCATTAGGTGCCAGGATTGGATACGAGTATTTGTCAGGCTTGAAGTCTAAAGAATATGTGCATTTGAAACCTGTGGGATCCTGCTGATGCCAAACTTGCAGTGTTCCTGAGTAGCCACGGGAGATGGCGCATATGACCAGGTCGTTGCATGTTTGGAAGGCGACCCTCCCTTTCCGGATATCCTTTCCCGGCCAGGGGTCGAATAAGACGCGCTTCTCCGGATGCATTATATTGTATATGATGATGAGAGACTTGGACAAAAATGCTACCTGTTCTTCATCTGGGGAAAATGCAATTTCCATGTCGTCTTCGTACTCGATATCGGTACGCGCTATGACTTTCCCAGTAGTTGTATCCAGAAATTTGACTTTGGAAGGTTGCTGTGATCCTGTGACTACCATCTTTCCAGATGGTGAAATTGTAACGACTCTTCGCACATCTCGAGCGTCCGTAGTGTCAGCCTGATTGATCGCCAAATTCTCCAGGTCCAGGTTCCACATCTCCACACTTCCATCATAATATCCGACCAAAACCCTGTGACCATCGCATGATGGACAGATACTCCTTAAAAGTGAAGTGGATCCAGGCTTCATCTCGCAGATCATTTTTGAGCCGGTCGCAGAGACATCCCATATCTCCACCGTGTCAAGTCGTTCGATAAATAGGTAATTCGTAAGGGGTGAATGAATAACATGTGGTACACCATAGAAATCATGGCTGAAGGATGCCATCTCTTGCGTGTCCAATCTCCAAAGGTAAACTTGGCGAGGTTTTTCTCTAGATCCGACCATCAAAGTGTCGCTGGTTGGAGAAAAGCGGATAAATGACAAATTTCGATGAGGATGTGTGAATCGTCGGATTTCCTTGTTATCTTCCAAGTTCCGTAATTCAATGACATCCTCAGACCTCTTTGCTGTGGCCAGAAAATGCCCATCAGGAGAAAATTGGGCAACACGAACATCATTTACCTCCAACAGCCTGTTATATATCAGTGTACCATTGCTAGCATCCCAGAACTGAACCAGGATTCGATTTGCACCTTTATCTTCAGAGTTGTCTGAGTTTCTATCTTTTTTCACCGAGGCAATTCTTCCACCATGATGATTGAAGGCAAAATCAGAGCCCTCAATTTGGTACTGCTTCTCACCCGTCTCAATGTCCCAAACTACTGCATGAGAGTCGGATTTGACTAAGATATGCTTCCCAGCAGGACTAAAGCAGGTATCATATATACCAGGCCTCTCAGATGGGCCTGAAATGCAATGACCTGTTTCAGAGTCACAGATATACACAGCGCTGAATGATGTAGAGGAAAATGTGCTTCCATCTGGTGAGAAAGCTGTATGGCACACAGGGTCTTTGTGGTGCTCTGCAGTGAAGACCACCATTGGCTGTTGACTAGGTCTCCCTTCAGTGACCACAAAGGTATTGCAAAGCATTGGGTGGAATTTTCTGGCAACACGAGATTCCTCAGGTGTGAATGGGAGTGCTGAGAGGTACACATGGGGGGCAGATTGTGAGATTGGAATGATGAACATAGAAATGAAGCGGAGAGCATCATGGATAAACAATCTCAGCCTATTATCAAGGGTGAGGGGCTGGCCAGCCAACATCAGATATGTCACAGAGAAATGACGAATAAACGCACCTTCCATGACAAAGCCCTTTTTAGGATCGAAGACACGTCATACGCTTTTCCCAATAGGCTCATTGTCTCTATCCAGAACAGGAGTTTCTCGTACATCATGAACTTGACCCCATCTTTCAGCTTCTTGTCAGATGGCTCGTCAGACGAAGTATGAACAAGGTGGTCCGCCCAAAATTGAGATGAATATAAAACGAAAGGAGGGATCATGGATTTGACATTAGGCGGAATATCGACATTCTTTATGACCGAGGAGTCCAAGTTGCACATGTTGAAATGAAGCTTGGGTGATACCAGGGTTTTCAAGCATAACACAGAAAGCTGACGTTCATGATGCCCTCTATCCTGAACAGCGGAGAGCTCAGGTAATTCTTTTAGAAACGAGCTCGAGAGAAGATAGTCTTCAAATGATTTGTGATGGAAATGAAGGATAGGGCCAGAGTCAATGACGGAAGCGAGACTTCTTCGAATTAATTGTATTACATCTGTCCCCCCAATCCTGACCCCAGGAAGCATCACAAGCACATCGTCACTGAGAGGCCACTTAGCATATATCATGGCACCTATGACAGAGGTGATCCCTTGGACCTCTTGCTTCGAAACCCGTCCGAGTGATTCCCTGACAACAGTAGTGTACAAAGAAAACAGATTGTCCATTCCCCCCATGTCATCCTCTCCCTCCCTCGATTTAAGGATGTGAAACCGTGCTTCAGGATCATCTTCAAGGAAATTGGCAACAGTAGTTGCCCAAATGAATATACCGGCAGCACCGGGAACCAGGTAGTCAAGAGCCTCGGCGATCCATCCAGGTTCCATGTTCATGTTGTCGAGTCGTGATTGGAGGAACATATGGATATGGATATCACTTGAAACACTATCGCCTGGCTTGACCCCATGGCCAGAAGGAATATCGTGGATACTGATGGGATCGCGGAAGGTGATATGGTCCTCTGGCTGGCTGGTAATGACCAACTTGAGTTTCTTCAACTGATCAACCTGAGTCCAATGCTGGATCGTATGCAAGAGACCCCGGAAATCCTCCTTCCCTGATGTGTTGTGCCTCAGGCCACCACATTCATCCAATGCATCTATCACAATCTCTGGAAGCTCCTCACGCGGAAAAGCATCAACCAGCACGGATAATGGTCCCTCGATGAGTGATTTGAAAAGTCGATCAATGTCGGATGAGCTGTATCCTTGATTTCCTTGAGCTAAGTGCTGTCGAAGCAAGGGATACAGGCGAGCAAGATCACATGCAACAGCACGCCACAGGGCGTTCGTGGTGATGGTAGAATCTCTGCGATCGAACCGGAATGAGATTACATGGCGCTTCTGGTCCACTAGTCGGTCGGCAATGCTGGCCGCCAAGGCAGATTTCCCAACACCAGGTGATCCCCTTAGCCAAATCACATTGGGGCTATCGACATTCTTGATTTTGTTTTCAATCTCTTGCAAGATGGTGGTCCGGGTGCCTTCCAGACATGATTCGCGTAGGGGAAGCCTATTCTCCCCTATGGCTTTTACCAGATCGTCCAGCTCCTTATTTTCTGGTACAAAATTATGCATCACATGGGATGAATGACGTGTTAGGAGAGCCGATCAGGAACCATAGACGACCCACCTCGGGTATTTGCAACATCATTCTCCACAATGGCTGGTACCACAAATCAGATGATTGCCACAATGAAGACCAGGCACAAAGACCAGACCTTGCTCTGCTCGGATCTCTATGAGAAGATCCCTGTCGAAATGTCCCGCAAAAGCATCCATCTTCTTCCTCAATTCAATAGCTTCATCCTTGTGAGGGACGACAAGAATGTGTTTGGCTGCAACAACGACTCAGTCGTCAATCCATTACGCATGATAGAACGCGCACCCGACCAACTTTTGAGCCACTTCTCAATAAAGTCCACCACCTCTTCCATCATTCCATCAAATTCATTGATGATTTTACGCAATTCATCTGAATTTGGAAGTTCCTTGAGCCTGGTCAGCTGGTCAGCAAGGACACTCATGCCCTCTGCGAGGTTTTGCATTGCATCACGAGATTCTTTTTGAGCTTCAAAATACTACAAAACCTATCAGGCATATTGTTCGAGTTGAAAGAGAATGTGGCCAACTTTGTATACGATATCAATGCAATCAACCACTGTTTGAACTACGGAATTCAGCTGTTTCAAGTCAGATAACATACACGCATGCTAGGCAATGATTCATTACCACATTGATGGCCAACCCGAACTCAATAACCATCCTAGGACCAGTGCTCGCAGAACCAAAGTGGCTCAAAAGTGATTTGAAGGATTTCAGGATTCTTGTTGTATCCTTAATTTGGGCATCTAGAGTGGGTAAATCAATGCCGTAGGCCTACAATTAAGTTTCAGTAGGAAATCTACATCTTGACTGTGATAAAATGCGTACTTCAGCGACGATCCAAAACTGTAATCCTAGAATCGGATTGGTGAATTTCATCTCCAAGTTTGCTAAGATGCCCTGAGTAGATAGTAAGTGATCGATGCAAAGATCAACTTACAATTGGTTTCTCGCTGTGCTTCAGAGGCCAGGTGATCCCATAATTTGTCGAATTTCATGCTAGCTTGACAAATTAAATCATCCTGTGGGTCGCGCTTGGGCCTCAAGAATCCCGGCTGTTTGGTATGCTTGTGTATTTCAATATTTAGGCTGCTCCCTTCCCGAAATATCCTACATCACCTGAATATTGTAGGATCACACGGGCTCAAGATCCACTTACAATCCGCTCCGGCTCAACTTCAAATGTTGTTGGATTCTGATTTTATTGTCGAGTTTTTTATCAAGACTTCGAAGAGGACTATCTGCCTTGTCAGAGTACTTAACAACAAGCGGTCGTCGAAATTCATCCTTGAGCTCTCCGATGAACTCTGTGAGGAAATGTAATGAGATGACTGATCAATGGTGCCGATGGGACAATATGACACTCGCCGAGGATTCGGATAACTCGTACCATGGTAGCATCTTCCATTGCTTCAACTTTTGAATAGAATGGATAGGAGGAGATAGTGTTCGTGTCGGATGTATATCAGATGGATAAGAACAAGGCACAGGCGCTCCTGGTTCGGGAATCGTCCGCATCTAGACATATCAACACACGGCGAAGCTGCAAGTGGGGGAGCAGTCACAAGTGCCCCGGCTTGCCTCAGCCACCTTCTTTCAGCTGATATGATCTCCAATTACAATTGGTTAACTCACTGTACCAGATATAAAAAGCGCTGTTGGATCATTTCCTTTGAAGGAGACTCGCGCTTTTTAGTGAATGTATTTTCACCACTGGCTGATTTCTCTGATATAGTCGATAGGTAAATATAAACATTTGTGCCAGTCTCTGTATCAACGAGTGCGAGATTCGTAGCTGCTAAATTAGCGTAGAAAAGAAAAGTAGTGAGGATGATGAATGATGATCCATTTGATCAAACCTTGTTGGATCACTTTCATGTCGGGAACTTGGGCAACAATGAAAGAGACCACATTCTAACTGTTGTTATAACTCCTGACCACATTCCTATCTCAACCATCTACTACCAAGCTTTGCCCACACCTTCTGGCCTTATGCCTCTTGTAGATACATCCCTTCAATACTGGACCTGGTTTAGGCCCTCTGCCTCTTAGCATTAGCCACAGAATAGAAATCTGAAAAGAAGACATGGTCACCTGACACAAGAAAATTGTAAGACTATCAAAACTTGAGAGCAGGCTTTCTGATATTCCACATTCAGAATGCAATTATAATATAAAATATCTCAGGAGTCACCCATGAAGGTAGATGACTGAGGGAGCTACTACATAGTGTTCAAGGTTATATAGAATGAGTTGCTACTCTGGTTGCCTGGTAGCTACAAGATGAAATGATGAAGAAAAATTATACTGATGTCATTACATGAGAGAGCAAAATGGAAGTTATCTCTATGTCATATCAGTGGAATGGAACAATGTCAAGAGAAATGGAAATGGCAGCAGTTCACTCCAATACTCCCCCTGAACTGGTGTACTCAGGTTGTTGAGCAGACAAACATTTACAAGTCCAAGATGACAAAAGAAGTTGAGTCTGAGATCTAATCCTGTCATAGTCTTGTGACATTCATGACATGGGTGACCAGTAGTATGTCTGCATGTGCTTACATCAGTTGAGACCCCTGTAGTAGTTGTCTTGAGCACAGACCATGTTATGAGATAACTCCAAAAGAAGTAACAATTTCCCATGTGACTATTAAACCTAATGAAAATACATACATAACAGACTAAAGATATAAATAGTGTGGGGACTATTTATGTAATACTATATAGTTATTAGTAAGGGTCTTGTGATTATGGGAGATAAGTGCACAGACCAACAGTGTCATAACTTGGAAAAATAGCTAAGTCATTATTGATATTTTTTTTTTTTTTTTTTTCTTTTCTAGACTTACTACACAAGGATGAAGTGTGAGAAGATATCACATGACTAAGTGTCATAGGTCACAGTCAGGTGATGTCACATGACTAAGTCACATGAGAACCATGGAAAAGTAGTGCACAGACCATGCAGTAGTTGTATAAGTAGTGTAAGAAAACTAAACTCCAAGCCAGAATAAAGCCAACTGCTCTTTGTTCAGTGATTGACAAAGAGAACTCAATAGTCCCCATTAGATTTGCTACACTATATATACAATTACTATTGTGACTATGCACCTTATCTCCCATAGTCCTTATGTCCATCAGCTGACTTTTTTGTCACATGCTGTGACTGTGACTCTGTGTGATGTGACCATTTTGTGACTCTGTGACTGTCATATAATATTTCTCACACTCCACCTTAGTAATAATAGAAAAGAAATATAAATATTGACTTAGCTGTTTTGCCAAGTCATGACAAGTAGTGTACAGAATTAAATAAGAACTCCATTGAGTTCTTCTTGTCAACTCAGACTTGAAGGGTAATTAAGTCATCTAGACTAAGTCACTATACTAGAACTTGATTTCACATTCAGAGTACTGTCTGTCTTGGACCTTACTCAATCTTACTCTCATCTCTTATCGAACCTTGACTAGTAATCACTGCGATCACCAGTCACCTTTATATATAGCTAGGCCTTTGGCTTAAGGGGACTTCTCAGTCAGTTAGGGACTAAGGGAGGAGATACGGTACCAAGTCCAGGTATTGTATTCAAGTCCTGACCTGTAAATTGGATAGTGTCTAGTAGTTTACTTGTACTGTTTCTTAGTATAAACTTCATGCTACAGGTGCCCTTGTCATCTGTCTATGTAGAGGATTGACAGTTACTCCTAAGAGGCTGTCTAGAGTAGGGATCTCCTCTGTGGAGTAATTGTATAACTATATTACTAGGACAGTAGTAAGTAGGGCAGTAGGTGTCTGGTTGGGTAAAGATCTTGCACCCCAACAGATGTAACTTTAGTAAGATCAAACCATTAAATCCATACCTTCTTCTGAAGACGTAGCACCATGTCTCTAGAATAATACAACTCTATTCTGAGTAGCATGCTCAAACAAAAATGATCTCTTGCTATGAGGCCTGAAATATATTTAGGCCTAAAATTAAACAAATTTTGTGAATTCACACCCCAAAATCAGAACTAAGATAGAATCACCTGCTAGATAGCAGAAAAGGCACAGAGGACTTCACTATCAAAAGCTGGCTACCTAGCTACATAACAATATACCCAGGAACATAAGGTCACTACCACTAACAGGCCAATCACTCGAGAACTAGCAAAGTTGAGCCTGCAGCCCCATGGCATCATTACCAATGTAAGGGGATATTTCTAGGGCTTCGCTTAGTGATGTGAGTAGGCTCCCACCTAAGGGCTGATATCCTTCCGACCGCATTTCCACTTCTCTCCTTCCTTTCTCTTCTGCGACATCTTGTGTGAACCTGTAAAACTATTATTGGACAATGTGTGAATATCTGTCAGGTACCATGAGAATGGTGCCTTGACGATCTAGTAGTATAAGTACTAGTCTTCTGTCATAGATATACCTCAGTTGAATATCACCCTAGCTTCAGGATCTATCCATTAGCTTCTTAGTGCC
>Ga0157362_1001347_pt1 | contig 10309 bp, 6 predicted proteins | sample AttlaeALBM3_FD_111480 | JGI IMG/M metagenome (GOLD analysis project Ga0157362, IMG submission 111480) | Fungus gardens microbial communities from leaf cutter ant in Ribeirão Preto, State of São Paulo, Brazil - Atta laevigata ALBM3 | ecosystem: Host-associated > Fungi > Mycelium > Unclassified ... | reverse complement strand
ATAATTATATATGTAATCAAATGCGATTATATATATATATATATTTATAACTATACATATATTCACGACATATAAATCGCACATTCCCATAACATGTTGGTTTTGTAAAACTTACAGCTATATCTTGTCTCACACAATGCAAACATAATTATCAGAATGCGGAGAGAGGAAGCTGAACACGCTTTCGTCTTTCCGCATTGTACATCTAATGTTGAAGTTAAACAACTTTCCCTTTCTCTCACACACACTAGTCAACCTATCGAATTATCGAAAGAGAGAATCGTTGACGACACTTACATTCCTTTGTTTTTTTTCATTTATGAAAAAAGAAAGTCGAAGAATACAAATATCGTTACGCTTCACAGCTAACCACAGCATTCGGCAAATATGTTTCACTCGTTTAAAAATTATTTATATCACAATAAAACGCCGGCGCATCCTTCCGTCTCATTTCATGTTATCCAACTTGCGCATACCTCTTTCTATAGATCACTCCCTTTCCAGCGTTCATCGGTATCAAGGATGCGTCTAGAGGCTCTGGCAGGTTTTGGCCTAGATCCGAGGTTTCCGGATGGTTGCGGAGACGTAAGTTCGGGATTTGCGTTCCGAGTCGCTGGTCCCCTAACGAACGCGGTCTGCCGACGCAAATCCTCGATCACAGCGCTTGTACTAGGCAAGAATCAAGGGATTCTCGACACAGTCTGAACGTAAAATTACGGTAGTTGACTCTTTGACATCAAACCCGTCTCGTCTGTCAGCGCGCGTGCATCTCGTGGCTTAGCATGCACTCTGTAGAATTTCGTGCCACGTGGAACGTGGTACCGATTTTCATGCTAGAAAAAGAACGAGAAGAAGAATTATATTTCACTTTTTGTAATGAATGATATATTATTTAATTAGATAGAATTTTACAATCTACGATAATTTATTAACAAGTCTTACCTTTCTCGCGTGACAGTACTCCTTATCGATCACTTCAGCGAGAACGCACTTCCGAGAAGCACTCGGATTCATTCCTTCCATTGCACCTACGCAGTCCGAATGAAGGAAATAAAAAGTCGAAGATTCTTGGTACACCGCATAATTGCAATGTACAGCGTCCCAGACTACGAGTACCACATCACCTGGATTACAACTAGTGATGGTGACAATTCCCTGTTGCACCATCTTTGCCACTTTTTCTACGACCTTCTTATGTACGTATGAGGGAAGGGAGGGGTGGAAGCACATTGATTTGGAAGATGATCGTCGACTCATCGGCTCTGGACTCGTGGCCGCGTCCCGACTTGAATTGGAGTCCGAAACGACTGCGACTGACGCATTCATGTCTTTGTCGCGATTTTCCGGCATTGGATCAATACCAAATGTCCTCTTGGTACGCTCTTTCAGCAACTCAACCTCCAAACGAATTTTATCCGTCATTAATGCCTCTACTTTTGCTTCAGCCGCTATTTTACTCGCGCGTATCGAATTTAGCTCGCAGGACAGCCTTTTGTTGTCATTTTCGAGAGATTCAAGTCGTCTCGATAGTCGAGCCAGATCATCATCGTCAGCTTCCAATCGTACTTTCTTCGATTCTGAGACCTCAACCTCATACTTTTCGGATTCCTTGAAAATGTCTTCTAGAATTTGACCAGCATCCAATCGATCGTAACTCAAGTCTTTGCATACTCCAGCTTCTAGAGGATACACAATATCATCGTTTTGTTCCACAACCGTTCGCATTGCTTTGTCTGCGGTTTCTTTGCTTTCCAAACACGCCTTGTCCGCTTCAAGATTTTTCATCTAAGTACACAAAAATAAAATAGATAAAATAAATAATAATATATAAATAATAATATATAAAAATAATAATATATAAAATAATAATATATAAATAATAATATATAAAATATATAATGATCAATCAAAAATATACAAAGTGATTTTTCTTTAGATTATCACTATCGGATTAAGTGTATGAATGTGATATCGTACCTTCTCCATCAAAGTTTGCTGTATCTCCGATTTCAGTTCGAAATCTCCAAGTAATCGATCTATCGTATGCTTATAATGTTTACCCTGTTCGATCAGTGCGATCGTTCTCATTCTGTACATTTCTATTTCCCTATTTTTCTCTTCGACCACTTCCTTCGCCAATCTTAATTCATTGTCCAATTTTGTCATGCAATCGGCCCTTTCCTTTATGATAGCAGTACGGATTGCTACAGCATTCTCAATTTTCATATCTTCTCTTGCTTGCGCCAAAATTGCCTCATGATTTACAAGTTCAATAACATCTGTTCGCTGCAAGAAATAGAATTAACATTTTTATATTGTCTTTTATATTGTCTCTTACATTTTTAATAATCGGAATAAACAAATTACTTACTTCGATCTTCTCTAAACTAGAATCGCTAGGACTCCTTTCCATGGTAGAAGCGGTCATAAGTTTGAAGCGACTCCGAATGGTCTCTAATTCCGTTTTATATTCCATCTGCAATTTATCAGTTGCCTCTTTCACCATTCTCTCCTGATCATTGCGCGCGGTGACCAGATTCTCCTCTAATTCTTGAATTCGCTTCTGGCATTGTGTCAATGAATTCGTTAAAGAAGTGATCTCGAGAAATCTCTCGTCATTCAATTTTTTTACGGCCTCTTCCTTATCTATGCGCGCTTGTTCTAGTACCCTCGAATAGTCCTCGAGTTGTTGATGTAAACGATCATGTAAATTTCTCCTCTCAATTTGTTCGTCTTCCAATTTTTGATGCATCGTGGCCACCAGTCGCTCATGCTCCGCCAATTCAGTTTCCCTTTCAAGAAGATTACGCTTGAGCGTGCAGATCTCTTCCTCACGACTCTGCATTAGCTTTTTAACATCCGCGATCTCATACTCGTGCTCGATTGTCATTTCCTGTTCACGTTCTTGAAGACGTCGATCGTACTCTCGCGAGTGCAAGGACAATGCCACTCGAACGCGCTCCGTCATCTCGACGATACCGTTCTTGTCCTCATTAGATTGATTTCGCAGAATCGCCAATTCATTCCGCACGGAACTGAGTTCCTCGCATACAACCGTTTTCATGGTCTTCAGGATCGAACGCAACCTTTCCACTTCCTCACGCGTATTACCGAGATTCTCCTGAAATGATGAGCACCAGAGAATATTTCAATGAGTTATTTAAAAATCATATTTTGTGCAACGGATTGTCCTCGACTTTGAGTAAAAGTAGTCAAGGAGAATTCGTCAAGGAGATTAGTCAAGGAAAATTTCACTCTCTTTATTAATTTTAAATCACGAATGCGTGTTCGCAAAATTGCAATCATTTCAATTTAGAAACAAATGTCTTTATAAAAGCAATTGTGTGGATGAGTTCAATGGGTTCTGAAAGGAATGTGTGACTCGAGGAATTGGGAAACGAGTGCGACGCCAGCTATCCTGTAAAAAATCAAGATGCACGCATATATATGTATACACACGCGCGCGTGTCTATTATTGAGTGCCATAGTACTTGTGCAAACAGAAATCAGGGAGTACAAGAGATTCAATTAGTTCGAACGTTACGGAACATAAGTCAAACAGTAATACATACCCACGTCACGAGATCTAATTTGCATATAGTCAATTCTAATCACTAACGAATATAAAGATATAATAACGAAAGCACCTAGAAATCATAAAGAAAATTGAATCAACTACTAATATGTTTAACAAAGTACCGAGTAATATTTTAGAGATATCTTGATGCGGAGAGGGCAGTGAGAGAGGAAAATATAAAGAAAGGTGAGAAGAAGAGAAAGAGAAAGTTGTATATTTTAGAACATATTAATTTTAGAAAACGATGAATAATGATAAAGGCAGTACTTTATGGAACGTTTTACGGCTACGATAGTTGTTTGTTAGCGAGCTGTAAGTCGTCCAATACCTGAAGGAGGGACACGATAGCCTGATGCTGGCCGTCGGCGGGATGTTCGCTAAGGCTGCTCGGCAGAGATTCATCCATGTAAAATTCCGTACCCATGAAGTCGGTAGCACCTACACCGACGGAGGGACTGCTACCTCCGCTACCGGATAGCGGATGCTGATGTTGCTGATGCTGGCCGTCGCACATGATGGAGGACCGCAAGGAAGGAGGATTCGGACTCAGGGAATGTTGCTCCTCGAGCGGTATAGCGTCACGATAATTCAAGAGACCGCTCACGCCTCTGCGAAGCAAACAACTGGAAGAATCGGCGGCGCCGTTCTCCACGCACTCGGTCAACGGACTTAGCTGCACCGGACGCTCGCTCGTGGCGGATAGACTGGGAAATTGGAAAGAGCCGGGTTCGCTTGATGTGGTCGAACGTGTTGTTAAATCCGCGACTTTCGAGTTTAACGGGGAGACGTTAGTCGAGGTCGAGGAAGCGGGGGACACGCTTCGAGAGGCACCAACCTCCAATTGCTTCTGCCGTTTCTGTTTCGCCCCGTCGAACACGCCAGGCTTGGTTACTTCCACGCCGGCTTGACCAATTTTCTCGAACTCCTCCGTATCAGTTTCGGATTCAAAATCGCCCCTGAAAATTGATACGTGACGTTCACGATTTATATAATTCACCTGTATATAAATGACAATATAACGGATTAAGACTCACCTATCAGATAACAATGGCGCTCTAGTGCGTTCTTGTTCCTTTGTGGGAATATCGGTGCTCACTGATGTGGTGTCTTTTTCCTTAGTACCATCAGTGCTACCTTCGGTGAAGCTTTTCGATAAGAAGAATTGCGTTATGCTGCTCAAATCAGGCGTAGAAATTGTAAGCGCCAAATCCGGAAGCTGAGATCGCAATGACTCCATGTCGTCCGCGGTCAGCTATAGTTAAATATTAAGAATAAATTATTCGTATATGTATACTTTAAACTAACCAATAAACTAATAAAAGTCTTTAAACTAATAAAAGTCTATCACAGATCTTACCTTAGGTAGCCCATTGTCAAAAACGGAAGGTGCTTGCGTTGCAAAAGGCGGTGGTGTGTCCTCTAGACCGGGGAAGAGAGTATTCAAGAAGTGGCCGTCAAATTTGCTCTGAAACTCTCGCCTACGTGCCAACTCCTCGCTATGAACAGTCAACAGTTGGCACGCCAGATTGCTTGCCCATACGAGAAAAGCTTGCGAGAAGGTGCGCCTTCTAACAACCTCAACCACCGCGCTAATATACATCTGCGGAGCTAAGTGTATCTGTTGGAGCACCTCCAGATGCCGTCGCAACCGCTTCAGGCTCTCGTGATATATGATTAGCTTGTTGCCCACTTCCACCATCTTATTCTCCACGTACATGATCCACTTCAAGCGATGATAGATATTCACCGACAACTCTTCCTTCGCCTTGGTGCATCTGCGGCGGATATCGCGCAGTTGGTTGTGATTTTGCAACATAACGAGCAATTGCCGCCGGTGAGAATTGCAAAGATCTGGCAGGACGCTCGCATCGCCTAAATTGCTCGCGCGATTCTGATTCTGCAGAAAACCTTGAGCAAGCTCGCCTTGCTCGTGAACAAGTCTCTTGGTCTGCACCATCAACTGTTCCAGAGCAAACAGCCTCTCGCCTAGACCCTTAATCTCTTTCATATCCTGTTTATTAGCATTATCGACAGCCCCGTTCACTTCTGCCTTCAAGGCCTGCATCAATCGTTCATCGAACTGCTCCAGGCCACGCGAGCATTGCTCTGCCACTTGCTCTAGGCTGCTTTGATTGTCTTTCGCAGAGATCCATCGTAACAGACTTAGTACTTCCCCACTATCCTCCGATACAGTTTCGGAAGTTTGACTCGGTTGATCATCCGGACTCAACAAGCCCTCGGCTTGAGCTCTCAAGGCCGGCAAAATTGGAATTTTTGCAAGAGTACCGAGATCGGCGCTGAAGCTGCAATAAAATTTTGCATTCATTTTTTTCAAGCGTAATTTCACTATTTAATAGAATGAAAAACATAAATTTAAATGTTACTCTACTTCTGATTATTATTAATTAAAAAATTCAATTTACACTTAGAATGTTACAGACATTAAGTATATTTATATTTGGCGAACAATAAACTTTGATGCGCATATTTTGGGATAAAATTAATACTAATTTAATTACTCATTAGCAATATAACCAATGATAATTGAAGCTACGATTAAACATGATAATCAAAAGCTATGATAATTAAAACGTGACTTCAATGGTAATTATATTCCATTGTAATTAAAATAATTATTGAGAGCAGCATTACACTATACGTTTATGGTAGCTGTTACTCATAATTCATTACAAAAAATTTGCTTAATATCCCGTAACACATCCTAAGCTCATTAATCTGTACTCTCACTATTATTCAATTGAGCTTTGATCAGCTTGGTAAAATCTACGAAAGAAAATCTACGAAAGTCCTTAGTGCATTAATCGTTCAATGCATCCTGCCAATTAAATTGTCGCACTCATAAATTATTGACTATTTTTGCAAGTATTGACTTTATGCAAGTAATGCAAAATAAAGACGAAATATTTTATAATTCTTCGAAACTCTCTTTTAACTTTATTATCTCTATTAACTTTATTTTCATTAAATTTTGTCATCATAAATCTTGCAAAAACCAATTCCGACAAATTCATCGATATCGAAAGAATATTGAAAACAAGAATAGAATTCCACGATATTTACACATCAATAGAACTGACAAAATGAAATAGAACTGAGGAAAACGAAAAAAGCATCATACTTATCAAGGAGCTTCATGTGCTGCTGCCTCTCGGCGAGGTACAAGACGAAGGCTTGCTGGAACTGCTCGGCTCGTGATTGAAACATATGCGTGATGTCCTCGAGATTGGCGACCACTGCGGCCCAGCCTTGTTGCTGGAGATGCTGATCGTGAACCAGCCTCTCGCAGATCCTCGTCTGCTCACGCGCCAGGCCACAACACTGTTGGGCTAAATGAGCACGTGCGCAAAGGGTCTGATAAGTGGCTGGCATCGCCAGTGAAGCATCGATCTGAGTCTGCAGGTCGACATCTGATAAACAAAAATCAAAATCAAAATAAATATTTGTTTTTGCGTGATTTTGCTCTAGAATATATTTTGACAAATTATAGATAATATATAGATAATACGAGAGTTACATAATATACGGCTCTGAGTCTGTATTCTGTAACTTCTAAATAATACTGACGCTGTCGTAAAAAGTTACAGAACACATGCACTGAAGTATTTTTCTAATAATAATAATCTAGTAATGGTAAGAAAAAAAAAACGTATTGCATTTATTATATATATTACAACATTGTTGTAATATATATATTACAACATTTCCTTTCGAAAATTGTATGTCACGTAAATTATAATATGGTGCCAAGAAAAGAACAACAATATCTCTCTCTAAAAATGTGGATTAGAGAAAGTTATGTTTATCCCGTGTGCAACCTCAATTCTAACTTTAAAATGGTTCCTGCATCACCTTTAAGTGCTTGGACGAGAATCGATGTACCTATAATCTTTTTGTGCCTATCAGACGTCTGAAAGCACGTACAACTTGACAACTCGTGACTAAATCTGAGAATTTAATGAGATTCTATCTAGTTAGCGAAACAGACACAAATAAGACACAAATGCTTGTCACCACAAACAGCTATGAATTTGAAACTTGAAGGTGTTGTCGATCGTATTACGAGCGTAGCAAAAACAACTAGGAAATATACTCCTTTTATATAAGAATGATGTTAACATGCGAAAAAATGTTAACGACGAGTTCGTAGCATCAGACAAAAACTATGCATCGGATCGAACCAAGTGGCAGGTGTATAATTGATCGGCGAGGCTCGCCAGAGAGCGTAATCTTGGCACGCGATGAAAATTCAAGGTCGCCACGACACATATCACTTCAGCAACCTTATATCACACTCTATATTCAAGAAGCGAATTATGTTTCATGTACTTAATTAATTAATTCATGTGTGCGTGAAATCGAGGAAGAAAAAGGAAGGTCATTCGGATCGATGAGGAGAAGATGAGAATAGAATCGAGTAAACGGAACGGTAAGAGAATAAATGACACAAAGGAAAGAAGTATGATGTGGCATATATATCGTTGCATAAATTTACAGACCGATATATTTTATATCTCCTATCACGCCTATTTTAGGATATTTTACATATCTTATCATGCCTGTTCCACAATGATAATGCATGTGCGACTCAATCTTTATAAATCACATTCTGTCCAAGTGACCTTACTGATTTGCAAGTGCAAAATGTATCATCATTATGCGTGATCGAACAATTGGAGAGATGCCGCAATATCATCTTATTCGAAAGTCAAATGAGTCGTCGGCAGATAATCGCAAAAAAGGAAGAAGTGTTACGGATGCTTATCGCAACGATGATGCTCCACTTACAAAGCATGCTACAGATACATATTATATACATATGAATTAAAAAACTGTGGAAATTTTTTATCGAAACCTGTAAATCTGAATTTACGATAACCTTTAGCAGATATTATTTCTTACACATGTATCCATTTTTATCTTCTCTTTGCATTACGTGTTTTCACGGTTTGTGAAAAAGATTAGAAAAAATGCATAATATGCTCTTTGATCTCATATCACGAAGCAGTAAGTCTCCTTATGATTTTACTCTGTTCGCTTGAATCATTCATATCGAGAATCTAGACAGCATGAATCCTTTTTTGTGAGACACGTCAACTATTGTATGGAGATATACAGAGGATAGACGAAATAATACAAATACCTAAACAGAAAATTGGACGGCTCTTTTAAGTATTAGACACACGTTGTTTTATAGAATTATAGATTTGTTACAATTGACTATTAAGAGCACTTAATTATCAATAACTTATATGAGTATTGATTATTCTACCGTTCTGTTGAATTATGAGCCATTCGTTTAATAACATCTTACAAAAAATTGCGAGCGATTTTATCATGTAAAAAATTAAAATTTACATTATAATTAGATTTTTAATATATAATATCGGAATGTACCACATTTTTTTTACTTTAATTGTTAAATGTTGAAAATAATCATAGAGATTGAAACGTATGTTCTTATTTTTTGTTAGTTTGTATTTAATTATTGGTTAATATAATAGCATCAAATAGTTCAGCTTGGCTCTTATTTTGTGTAATTTATTGTAATTTTATTTATTTTATTATAAATAAAAGATCTATCATTTTTTTTATTTTTAATTATATGTTCTTATTAGACTAGAGTCACAAGATAGAGAGATACAATGCTTGAATAATTATCAATGGAATGTTGTATTAGACTTTTCATAGAACAACATTACATTAGGATTAGAGGTTGATCATCATTTGCTTTATTTGCTTTTAATACACATTCTATTCTTGTTGAAATAAAGTCACACAATACTTGAACGATTATCAATGGAATAACAAATATAAATGAAATAAGATTCCTTAATATTCAACAAATTAAAGAACAAATATATGTGTAGGGAAATATAGAATTGACGTGGTGCGCAAATATAAGAATAAAAATTCAATCTATATTAATACTATATTAATAAACTGTCTTCATTTCGTATGTACTTCGACGTACTTCAAGTCATTCTCAACGAATTAAATTATTACGCTCTCATGTAAGCCGTGCAATCCTGGAACCAGCCTCACTATAAAGATTCCTATTTATTCCATCGGGGTTAAATAATCAGATAAAAACTAAAGAGAACTTCACGAGGTAGATTATAATAGAGAGAGAGAGAGAGAGAGAGAGAGAGAGTGCGGATAATCACTCACCAAATTGTAAGACTTATACACTCATATTCTGTAGTCAACACAATGTACATTACAAACAAAATAATAACTAACCAATCAAAAGAATGTTGTACTTTTAACTATTCTGTTAGTAAAACATCTTTCAATTGCTTATATAAATGATATTGAAGAGAAAATTTTGAAATTATCCACTGTTTTCTAAAACTTTAAAGTCTTTCTTGATGCAATCGTCCGATTTAAATATCATAGAATCATTTGTAGTTTTGAAGGACAGAGGAAGAAAAACAAATTTCCTTCTTCAATATTTTTTAGTAATAAGATTTTTTTAAATATAAAACAATGATATAACATTACTACATCATTGTAGTAGTTGTTACATTATTCAAGTATTACTTTTCTAACAAAGATAGAATCTGTATTAAAGACAAATGTAAATATAAAAAACAAAGTTTTTATTACTAAAAAAAAAAAAAGAAAAAAAAAATTAAAATATTTCCCAAATACTCTTTTTTTTTTTTATTCCTATTATTTTTTATTTTTTTTTTAATTTATAAAAGCGCTTTT
>Ga0157362_1001346_pt1 | contig 10312 bp, 7 predicted proteins | sample AttlaeALBM3_FD_111480 | JGI IMG/M metagenome (GOLD analysis project Ga0157362, IMG submission 111480) | Fungus gardens microbial communities from leaf cutter ant in Ribeirão Preto, State of São Paulo, Brazil - Atta laevigata ALBM3 | ecosystem: Host-associated > Fungi > Mycelium > Unclassified ... | reverse complement strand
GACTAGGCAGATAAAACAAACGTACCTATCTGACAGTATTCACGGTCATCATAAGCATCATCGTCAGGTCCGACCTTCCTTCATATCGCTTCAGGGTTATCGCACTATAAGAGTTGGCTTCCCGTAATCGTTGGTTTTGGCTAACAGTCGCCGCTCGAACGCAATTACAGTTTCCTCGCTTTTTCGTATACATATAATTGTTCAAAATTTTCTTATTATTTTTCGGACTTTTTGCAATCATATTGTGCATATTGAATATTTAAAAATATTATGTTTGTAATTGTGGTTTTTGTATCGAAAAAATGACGTAGTTCAAAGATTGTATAAAATATAAATTTAAAACCAATTAAAACATTGGCGAAGATATTAATTCAATAATTCAATTATCAATTTATTATACACAATATCAGTTTATTAATCAATTAAAATATCAATATTTCTGCTAAAATGATCCCCAGATACGATATTGGTAGCGCTGTATCATTGCAAAGGTATATATCGATGATATATCTTCCGAAAAATCTGAAATAAAGAAACTCATGGTTTATTTATTTAAGCCCACTTTAGTTAATCTGTAATTTTTGCATCAGATTCCAGGATAGAATTTTATTTATAATGTTATACGCTGTGTATTTTAATATTCGTGTATTTATGCATTTTTTTATATATATTTCTATATATTTTGATTCCTTAATATTTTTTATATTATATAACAAAATTAGAAATTATTAGAATCTGATACAAGAGTACGTTAGATCGTCTATATCTTTATATGTAATCGTTTGTCTTTATGATGTTACCCAGTCGATACCAATTAAAAATAACATAACATCGATAGATTTGTTCGCGTTGCATGAACTTTTTGCGTTCAGTTCTTTATTTTCTTTATTTTCCATGTCTGAATATATTATGTTTATCTCATTATAAGTGTAGAAGTTTTTAAGGATTTTAACATGAACAAATCTAATGTTATAATTTCTCAACAATGTAACTGTTACATAACAACATATGTCATATTATGTTTATATTGTTGAATGCGAAATTGTAACATTGATGTTATATTGCTTTTAGATTGTCGAATGAGTAATGATGAACTCAAAATTTTCTTTTGCAGAGTGCCACTGCAAGCTCCACCGCGAAGGAAAGGCAGAATTGTATCATCCTCAGTCAATGAAAAAATGACAAACGACACTACGGAACTTTCGGGTGTGCAAAGCGCGACTTCCACGATAACCAGCGTGAATAGCATTAGCAGTCTTTTAAAGGAGAAATTGCAGTTATCATTACCACAAGCATTGCGTAGCAGTGCAAGACGTCAGAATGCTGATTATAGGTAAAGCGATCGAAAGTCCATAATTATTTATCATGTCGAAAGCTCGAAGTTTTATAGAATTTAAATAATAGATGTATTGAAATTTTTAATAAGAACTATACATCAATTATTCATATCTTAATGATTGTTTAAAGGCATTTAATAATTTTTTAAAATCATTTTTCTACAGGCTTAAAGCATTTGTTGGTATCTTGTTCCTCTGCATCGTTTTCCTTGTGGGCTTCGCTCACATTTATTACACTCAGCATGTTCTACAACGAGCTTATTTTGAGAAATTTAGGTGAGCACTCATTGTGATCGAAATATTACACATTAAAATTATATGTATTAGCACATTATTGAAGAAGATATTTTGAAGTCGACAGCATCGCTTGTCGTCTACTCTGAAATAACTTTCGGTCGTTTGCCTCTGCCAGGAAGCGCTTAATGGAATACATTAAGGCTCATTTATCGTGCTGATCTCGTGCCAGTCTCAAAATGCGTATTCAATTGGTAATCCAACATGCACGCTTAACTTTTCAGGGGCTACATTATCTTAGAGCCGTGGGAGGGAGATCTCAATACCGATTATTCAATATTTTACACAATAAATTTTTCTTTATCACTGTACATAGAGCTTGATAAATATGATGATATGAAATTATAAATATAATTTCCTTTAATTTTTTTCATTATTTCTTATTCGAAGTTCAAGAAAGATTTCTCTTTAATAATTATTTATATCGATTTTCTTTTCAGATTCAATAAAAACGAAAGAGTGATGAGAGTCTACAGCAGTTCTGGAGCGGAGATCATTGCTGCTCGGCTTGGTGAGGGTATTCCACCAAACACAGGGGTATATCCTTGCCTTCCTCATCATCAACGACAAGACTCGGTCTGCCTTGAATGGCTACAGCAAACGCGACTTTATCTCGCGCACACGAAACGCGAGGGTATGTACTGCTACCACGTCACCTGGCAAAGTTTAAGTCCTTACTACAATCCCAAAGATTGCTTCGACTGGTCTTCGAAGAGAGGCCATTGGTACGGCGCCGGACAGATACAGAACATGGTGTATCCTCTGGAACGCGGCCGCCTAGAGCTGAGCCCGTTTATTACGGGCGACGTGAGGAAACATCCATTTGGTAATGTGCTGAAGAGATATTTCCTGAATTCAAAGGGTGCTACAATCTTGGTGGATCCCGAAACACCGCTTTATGTCTCAATCAATGCTAATCGTACCAATGACTTTTGCCTTCAGGCGAAACATGACGCCTTTGCTTATATTAATCATTTAACGCCGCTACCTCAGCTTAACTATACTATCTGCGCGACCGACAACATGAAGAGTTTGCATTCCTCGATGGCGGAGAAATCTCTGTGGGACGGTTTGAAGCCCGATGAACTGCACGCTGTTCATTCTCTGCTGTCCGAACCAGTTTGGCAAATCTCACCCATCAATGAGGCGGCTATTTACAATTATACAGAAGATGTGATCGCGCTGGGATTCCTTCGTCAAGGGCATGTCCTGTTGAGTGAAGAATGGCAGCCCAATCCGGGTGATTTCATCTTAGACGAGGAACGATTCCCTTCTATGGAAGAAACTATCAATATTATTCATCGCAGAGGATTTAGAATAGTCTTCAGCATCCAGCCGTTTATCTCTACAGAATCCATCAACTTCAAGGACGCTGTCGCTAATAGATTATTAATCTCTGAGAGAGGAAGCGATCCTAGGATTCCAGCGTTAACAAGGTTGTTAATCAAGAATTTATTTGTAAAAATTATATATATTTTTTTATCATGACATATTTTATAATCTAGCCGTGAGACAAATTTAAAAAAAGATTTATATTTAATTTCAGGTACAAACAAAGTAATAGCGCCGGCGTCCTCGACATTACAAACAACAAGACCTTACCATGGCTACAGACTAAGCTCGAGAGCCTTATCATGAAATACCATGTCGACTCGTTCTATCTTGATTTGGGCACTGCCCAAAATATGCCGCATTACTACAAATGCGAGCAGCCTCTCACCAATCCTGATCATTACAAAACCATCTTTACCCGTTCGATACTAGGCACCATACCCGTAATCGGCGTTTCAAGCGCCATTTCCAGACCACGAGCACCTGTCTTCGTGTCTTTGCCTCCCTTTCCGTCGTCCTGGAAGGCCATCAAGACCGTCATTCCCACCGTTCTCAGTTACGGTATGATCGGCTATCCGTTCATCATGCCAGGAGCGGTAGGCGGCGATGTGGCACTCCCGATGTCAGACAACAATCCAGATAATGACTACGAAGTAGACCTACCAGATAAAGAACTCTACATCCGTTGGCTGCAGCTGTCCACCTTTTTGCCCGTGATCCGCTTCACTTATCTGCCAAGCAAGTATTCAGATGAGTCGGTCTTGGAAATCGCCAAGAGACTGACTACTTTGCGGCAGAAAACGGTTACGCCATTATTGAAGAAGTACGCAAATGAGACTTTAGACACTGGTCTGCCTATTATCAGGCCACTCTGGATGTTGGATCCGGCCGATCCGGCATGCCACGTAGTGGTCGATGAATTTTCCGTAGGCGAAGAGTTGATCGTGGCGCCAGTGCTTTATTCCGGTAGCAGGCAGAGGGAAGTATATCTGCCGGCTGGAGTCTGGAGGGACGGTATTGACGGAAGTCTAAGGAAGGGCTCAAGATGGATTCACAATTACAGAGTAGCTGAGGATAAGATCGCATATTTCGTCAAAATGCCAGACAATACAAGATTCTGAAAGATACGATGTTCACTTCACTTTTTTACATTATGCGATGCAGGATAATGTCAAAGAATTTTGAAATCAATGACAAGATTTGCTCGTATGCAAAATGAATCATCACGACGAACGATGTGCAATCGATTTGTCAGTATGACGATTATCTGTAAATTTTTATCGATTTCTCTTGATCCTTTATTAAATATACAAGATGAACTTGTTCCTCAGTAAGTCCCGAAAGTGCAGAAAAAATCGTGCATTAACAAATATATATCATTACATTTAAAACGACAAGAATTTTGCAAATGCGATAATGTATTAAATAAATGTATTTAAAAATTGCTATTATACTAAATAAATATGAAATCAATATCGTGATCTTTGGCAGAGTGCAACAGGATTGTAGGGATAAATACTTAACGGCATGTAAAGCCATGAGAGATTTACACATAAATTAGTTGAGATGCAATATTTAACAAGAATATATCGAAAAGATAATAAAAGTATCCAATGTTACTGTATTCTATGGATATGAGATTATTGTATCAACACTAGTATTATATTACAATGCATGTCATAAATCAAATATCGATACATTAAAAAAACAAGAATCAATTGTAGATTTAAGCTGCCAATTATATTTATTTTACCTAATAATGTGGTTTTACATCTCTACTTTTTAATAATCTATTAGTAAATCTGATTTATGTCATTTATAAAAAAAAAGACATTTTTTAATGATATAAAAAAATAAAGAAGTGAATACAATTGATGAGAATGTATCTGAACGCAGTTTTATAGGGCGCACGGGGCTATTTATTTTTCCTCCTTTTTTTCATTACAAACTTACACGACATATAAAACAAAATACGTGAGCATGCAGAAGCGGGATACGAAACTGGTGCGATTCCCGACTGATTTAACTTAACGATACTGCAGTTATGAAAATAGGTATCTCACGATCGTTGTAATTCGAACGTAGAGATTATTTTCGCGTGTTTGCAGCATCGAGTTCTGTACGCAGCGGGATTACGCCGGTTTTGATCCTTGTGCAAAAACATCTCAAACAGGCGGCTGATCTACGGTCGATCGACGAGGAGAAAATCAAGACGCGTGAGGCACACAGGCGACAAATTCTAAGGTATAGTGTATATTTATTATATTATCATTTTTATCATATAGCGTAACATCGTTATTTCTATAATAATAATAATAATAATAATCATAGCACCATGAACACTCCACAGTAAGTTTTTTTTCTTTTTTTTTTTTTTCTTTTAATTCGTTATTCGAAAAGAACGCGACGCGCCGATGCGCTGCGACGGGTGAGAACCGCGATCGTGTAATCGTATAATATATAAGGAACTCGAACAACACTAAAATATCAGAGAAAATCCAAGCAACGTTCGGCGGTATAATCACAGTTTCCTTGGAACGTTTCTTGAACGTTTCTCCAAGATCTTCGTCGATCTCGCGCTGTTTCGCGCCGGAAACGCAAAATCTCGCACTATTCTCGTTGCGCAACAACGAGATTTTCGACTGGATCTCTTTTATCTCTTTGCGCCAGGAAACGTGATTTCTGACTAGAGCTTCTCATAGAATATCTGAGAAAATTTCACGGTAAAGGAAAGGCGCATCTTTTGATTTTTATCGATTCGTGCCGTCTGTCCGGCTCGTGGGATAAGAAGCGATCGAGGGAAAAAAGCGCGAGCGAATCGAGAAACGTCGAGAGCGGAAGATCGCCATTTTCCTCCATTACCGGAATGACTGATAATTTTTCTCTTCTAATTAATAATATTATTATTAATTGTTCTTTAGAGGAAATCATCGATATCACCGTTCTCGCACCCGTCGGGCACCGCGATTTTAGGGGTTCGTAGAGATGTTGAGGCTCACGTTTTTCATATCTCGCTCTCTCTCTCTCTCTCTCTCTCTCTCTCTCTCTCTCTCTCTCTCTCCTGCTTTCTCTCTCTCGCTCTTTTTCTGTCTTTCTTTCTTACACTCTCTATTATATTTCCTTTCTTATGTACTTTGTTCATATATTATATAGATATCTATATATATAATATATATATTTTCTTCTTCCCTCATATTTCCCGCTAATCTGTTTCAGTGAAAGCTCGTTCCTAATCATTTATTTGTTCTTTTTTTGTTATTTTTATACTTTTTATTTAAATTACTCCAATAAATTCGTTTATTTAATCTATCCTGCGCGCATCATCATCGATCGACAATAGCTTCTCATTTAATAGTTTATTAATTTATTTTGTTTTTGTTAAATTGAATTTCATAATTTTAACATCCTACCTAGATAACTGGTCATTATATTACTTGTCAATAAATAATACGTAAATACATAGGTATACATATTTCATCGTCATCATCTCTCTCTCTTCTTGTCTCTTTCCCTTTCTTTCTTTTACTCTTATCTTTCTTTCTACTTCTCTCTTAAATACTTTTCTCTTGCATATCAATTCATACGTATGAAGGTATCGATAAATATAAAAATTCTCTATTCAAGTATATGACAGAAAGAGAACGATGATGATGATGATGATAATGACCCTCTCTCATGAACATAATCATAATATCAATAATATTAATAGTAATCGCAATAATAATAATAATAGCACAATAATATTCGCAAAGATAACAAGCATAATAGTCGTTAAAAATAATTGGTATGGTAATAATCGTATTTATAACAATATCGATCGTTCTGGTCTATCTTTTTCGATGTCCCTTACGCCTATTCTTTCTCTTTCTTCTATACATTTCTTTCTATTACAAAATTCTCGTCCTCTCTTTCGCCGATCGGCGAAGTAAAATCTTGGTCGCGCATGTCTCCATAAAACGACATTGTTAGATTCTCGCTTTCTTGACGACTGATTTTCAAATGAACGCACCACTGCGTCCGGTGAATGCGATAAAAAAAAATGATCATGAAACACAAACAAAGAATGAACAATAAATAATCGGACGAATGACAAGATGAGCACGTAGGCGATAGATACATATGTATGCGCATGGGAAAGTAAATCTCGCGATCGAAACAGAAAATCCTGTGTAACTTACAGGCGGTAAAAAACTTACGCACTAATCTATAGAAACTGGGCCCGAAGGCCACTCTATCGCTTCTCATTTGCAGCGACAAGACAAATCGCTTTCATCGCCGTCTTTCCCGATTTCACCATATCTCAATATCGTCATCAACGATCGGTCTAATCGAGCACCATCATTTTCGTGTAGGCACGAATGTGTCTCGTATAGAGGAAAGCTTTCTCCAACTTTCATTCGGCGAAATCCATTTTTAATCATCATGATCATGCTTCAAGATAAAACAACGTACGTCCTGATCTTTTAGGCTTTTCTCATTTTTCAAACATTACTTAGAATTCTCTCGATTTCTCATAATAAAATCATAGGATGTCTATTGACATGATGGTCTATCATTTTTGCGATATTAATTTAATTTCGTCAAAGTATTATTTGCGTCTGATCTCGCAAGAATGGTGAGTAAAGGTGTCCTCTATAAGTTACAGTTCGATATTGTGCTTAATCGCACTTGTCTCTCTGTTTTACTTCTTGTATATCAATTCTCCTTCTGGCCTATATATTCTCCTGTAATTCCGGATAATCAACTTCTACGTACACGTTCGGTACATCCTTAAATCGCAGCTATAGTCACTTTCGCATCAAAACCGACACGTTTTGATTTCGATTCGAATTTAATTAATTCAAGGCGATACATCGACTCGACATGACACTGTCGGCATGCGACAATTGCGATCTAGGGGTACACACGCAGGGTCGGCACTAGATGGATTTTTTAAGGTACAATTATAAGAATATTAAGAGTCAAGATATTTGGTACGACCCGGTTTGTTTTTCAATCTTTTAAAAAAGATGGAGGGTATTCCCAGACAGCATAAATGTCCAAAATTCATAAAAAAACATTCGAAAGAACTTAGTTTTCCAAAAGTTTTTTACGTAGTACAGACAGTTACTGTGTACATGCATTTTGGACCTTTGCACTATTTGAGCACTTAACCATCATCAACTGCCTCACGAAGACTCGCTGATAAACGCGTACTCCTGCATCAGGAAGTCACGGTATACAACTTTTGCTGTAAGATGAAAATGAATGGAAGGCCTGCCATCGACTTACTAAAAATAATCATATCTTATGTAGAATCTCAAATAAGCGCGATGATTGGCATATTTTCTTTCCGCGTTATCATATCGTAATCGTCATCGTCGCCTTATCAGTTTATCATGCTTTGGCTTAAAACATCTCAGTTAAAAAAATGTTAAGTACAAAAAGTTTGATCTTAATCATTTTCCCGAATACATTTTCGCTGATTTCATAACCAAACCAGCGACAAACCGCGAAATTCATCTAGGAACGAATATTTATTTAAAGATCAACGATTAGCCTTCTTCAGACATTATCGATACTTCAGAAAATAGCGATATTTCAGAGAACATCGGCCTTTCTCGCAGTTGGGATTTAAGTACCGCAACAGATAGAACTTTGTTCGATCTGTCATTACGAAGACAATGATGTGATTTCTTATAGCGGAAATTTTAACCCGTTTCTTTTGATTACCTTTCTTCCTTAAGCCTTTCTTTTGACACTATGTCACGATTTAAGCGTCTCTAGCAACTCTTCCTTCAAGATCCATGAGTCAGTTTTTTCTGCCATCATCGTTTTTCTTTTGAAGAATTCTTTTGGACAGGTTATTTTTCGCTTGATAAATTCTCCTTTATCTTAGGAGTTTACAAATGTCTTCAGGTATTTCCTCGAATCATATCTCGAGAAAACTTTCCTGCAACACCTAACTGTGAGATGGATGAACTGCAAAATTATTTGTGCGAAGCTATAATTATTCGATTACTGTAAAATACTTTTACTATATACTTTTTCGTATCTGATATTTCTTTTAATAGAAATAGCGAGGCGATATGTAATCAGGTGAAGATATTGGGTGCAGTCCACTTGACACTACAAATGTTTCGAAGCATTTAATTAACGAATCGGAAAAAAAAATTTTATTAACTGATTTTATTAACTAATCAAAAAATGTTTCAAATTTGTAATATCAAATGAATTGCAGCCTTTATTTCTTTCATAAAACATTGTCCACCATGGAAATCTCGCGCTAATGTTATCAATGTCTGCAAAATTCATATCAAACTAAAGATCGAAATTAATCAAAAGAAAGAACTAATATCAAATAATAGCAAACTTTGCTTTAATTAGTCAAATTCAATCTTAATCTGAATCTTTAGTTTAATACAGAAAAAATAAAAGATTATCAGTGCTACGATCGCTGTTTTCTAAAGTATCATTCGTGTCACAATTTCAGAAAACAAAGGCCTTCAGTCAAAGGTAATTTAAAGAAACGATCGAAGACGAATTGTTCGTCCGTCGGATGGACGTTTTTTTGAGACATGTCATCATCGCCCTGCACTCTCCTCACGACAACGAAACGCTCTACAGATTTCTTCCGGCATCATCCTCGTCGGACTCCTCATCTAGCTTGGACCGTGTCGTCTGTATGGTTGACGCAGCGAATCTATCAAGTAACCACCACTCCTCCGCGTATCTCTATTCTCTACGATATAGAAACACGACACACAGATAACTCCTACCCTAGTATTTCTCGATGGAATTTAGCTCCGTTTTACCTATGCATGAATAGACATTTATGACGAGAAAGGGGACCGTAACAACGAAGGATAATGTTTTTGCAGGTGAAACGTGGATCGTTCTCCTCGTGCCTCATGTCCTTACGTATCCCATTTAAGGACAATACGCAATCCATCGACGACACGAACGATAAATCCTCCCGATATTTGCGCGTCCGTCAAACGCGCATTCTATCTTGTTCACGATAGCCACATTCAGCAGAATATTTATTTTACAATTGTAAGTTTTTTTTGTTGAAAAGAACTATTCCTTTAGACATAAAAGTATAATCCAAACTTGAAGAAAATTTCTGACAATTGCAAAATAAATTCTGATAAACGTGGCCATATAGGTTTATTGTTTATTGATGAACTTTATTAATGTACACTGGTTCAATAAGTTGAAACAAATATAGTATGTTTCACTTCAACTTATTACATCATGTGCAATTCAAAAAGTTCTTTGATAAAGAGTAGACCTATTGGCCTAATATATGCCTCCCCGCGTAAGTTAAAATGCGGTACTTCTCTTTTCTTTTTTTTTTCTTTTTTTTT
>Ga0157362_1001345_pt1 | contig 10314 bp, 5 predicted proteins | sample AttlaeALBM3_FD_111480 | JGI IMG/M metagenome (GOLD analysis project Ga0157362, IMG submission 111480) | Fungus gardens microbial communities from leaf cutter ant in Ribeirão Preto, State of São Paulo, Brazil - Atta laevigata ALBM3 | ecosystem: Host-associated > Fungi > Mycelium > Unclassified ... | reverse complement strand
AGCGGGCACCAAAAATGACTGTAAATTCTAGTTAAATTATGACCATTTTTTCTCTCAGTGCAAATTTCGTAAAAGATAATGCTTGGTATCGTTGGCGTTCGTCAATTCTGGAACATATTGTGGTATCTCAAGAAAAACGCAAAGCCTCGCTAATACGATCATTTACAAAATAATCACCTTGTACGCCGCTCTTGTCAAGGAAATTGTTGAGTTGAAACGTGCTGTTGCTGGACGCGAGATACTGCGTGAACCTCTATAAATAGAAAAATCATTTCAGAAGAATATACAGAATGTCTCGCAGATCAAACCAGTGCCCGAAAGGTAATTACCTCGTTGCCATAGCACATCATGTGATGCACGGTGATCAGGGCCTTAAAGACTACCGTCCAGTTTGTATTCTGTGAGCGTTCTATCAGGAGATTAGCGAGCTGCGGTATGGAGACATTCGGTTCATTGGTGCAATGAATTAAATCTGAAACAAAAGAGAAAGAATTTACTTTTGGCGAGTCCAAGTCCATCTTAAAAGTATTTAAGAGATAAGGATGCGATTTCCGTGTGTGTGATTTCAACTTCGAGAGGAAACGACATGCAGATACGGTGCGAAACTTCGCGTACAGTACAAGCCACAATGAGAGGCACTGACCTCCACCTTATAAGATTACAACGTAATTTACATATGTATGATTCATAGCCATCACTGACGACAACGCTATCGTATTGTGAGAATCTCTCGTAAACGCGTCATTTCCCTTTACTTCGGATTTCAAGTCACGGTTATGATAGACACGTACCTCTTCTGTACACTGTTAAATTCATAATATTTAATACATTCATTATATCTAATTTGAAATTCTAAATTTACATTAATAAATACGTTTCTACCAAAAATCGAGTAATTTTTAATAATTTTTTTTAGATTGTCACTGTTCCTATTCAATATGTCATCAATTTAATTAAAACAATGAAGTTAAACAATTAATTAGTAAAATGTATTAATCTAAATTTAGTTTGTTATTTTTAATAAGTACATATATTAACAACGTTTACTTTGAAATTAAGCAATTCAACCAAAGAAATTAATTAATTTACATTTTGCTACACATGAAATAACAAAATGTTATTTAATTCAAGGAATTGGGTTAGCTTTGTTCCTTTGATATTTAACAATGTATATATGTCCGTTAGTACAATATGGAAACATTCGGCAATTATGTACGCGAAAGAGCGAGGTAAAAGCAAATCAATCTTGAACCGCGAGTACAACAAAACAACAGTTACCTAGCGTAACACATTAAGTGTAATTAAGTTATTAATTAAAATCATCGACCGCCTTTTATCTCGATTCAGTTTGAATTCTGAGCGTAAGGCGAAACAAAAAGGTATATCATGGCAAGTAAAAGATTCAATATAGACGGATGTTATGGTGAAATGGTCCAACCGATTCAGTGACTCGAAAATGAAAGAAAGAAAATATGCGGCGAGATAATTTTAATTATTTTAACAATTTTAATTGTGTTTAAATATGTTTTATTATTCAATATTTTAGTTTAAAAAATATTTTAGTTTAAAAAATAGATATAGATATAGCATTTGCTGTGAATTATCTTTTGTTTCAAGAATCCTTTAAACTTATGTATAATGTCGGTAATTAATAAGAAATATAAATAAAAGAATTTCAGATTAATGAAAAAATATTAGCATTTATTTTTAACTGAATATATAACAATACAATTTTATAATTAAAATAAAAGTTTTCTAATTTACTAACTTATTTTTTAATGAACTTCCTATTGGAATAATTTTTAATCGCAGATTTTAAATCGCTGTCAAACTTTTCACTTTCACAAATATAATATAGAAAAATGGGTAATTTTTTTATAATTTTTTCATTTTATCAAAAAATACTTCTAATATATTCTTAATTTATGATCGCAAGATTCATGATCGCAAGATATCAACATGATTCCAGGTAAACCTTTTTTTAAAAAAGATGGAATGTCCAGCTGCATTTTTTAGTACTCGGATGATTCAGATATTCAAAGATGATTCAAAAGACTCGTATGATTCAGCATTCGCATAATTCTCGTTGTCATTCTTCATACTTCGCATTTTATCAACATATGAGTAGCAAACCAAGCGATTTAATAATCACAATCTTTATTATTAATTACAATTGTAGCTTATTGCCGCAGCAATTAATCTCAAAAACAAATAACACGCTTGATAAGCGTGGAAAAATTACAATAATTAACAAAAGAATTTAATATCTTTTATTCATAATATAATTTCATTAAATTGTCATGTACAGGCGTGACCCAGCATGATAAACTACGATAACCCACAGAAGACTTAAAAATAAAGAATCAAAGAAAAATACTATATTTTGATCATGCACATCTGAATTAGTGTAGTGTAGTCCATGAAAAGGTAAAAATTTCCTTTTAATTTATAATTATATTTACAACATGTAAAATGAGATATTCTACCTTATTAATTATAATTCTATTCTAAAATACGGATTGTATTTACGACACATAAAATGAGATATGCTGTTTTATTATAATAATACAGGTTAAATACAATGATTACAATGAATCAATCTTATTAATTACATAATTTTATCCTAAAATATGTGTCGTCTAAGAACAGGTGAAAATTCGATTGCTTCCTTCGTCATACCTGTGCCTAAAAATGGGATCCGAATATCCGATGCTATCGATTACTTTGGCACGATGGTGACTCTGACCTGCATGTATCAAGGCTCGAGGCTCGCCGAAACGTATCGAACCTGGCATGATGATGAAGCTAACGTGACGATGAAGTCAATCGCCACACGACACGAAGTGAACGACAGTAATCTATGCGACATCCATCAATCGCGATTGATTAACGAAAGTAGCGATCTACATCAGAAGGACGGTGATATCGCATAACAAAGTTAATAATCGCGTTGTCATGCGGTTTCAAACGTGACAATATTCGGTGTCATTATTGACACGGTGGTCCTTATTTGTCGATTACGAACTTGATACATGGTTGCTATGGGCGTACATTAAGATGCAAAACATCGTTGTCTTTCAAACATCGCTTGATCAAGCAGAAATTTTCAGATAAATTAGAGGCATTTTTTTTCTAAAAAAAAATTTACTCCAAATTGAGCAAGAACCGACAATACGGTAAAAATGATCCTGCATGTAATATTCTGCATAAAATATTAATAAAACGTGATAATAAATCTACAAGCTTATCCATAAAAAACCTATATGTATTTAATATATAGTGACTTTCAAAACTTTCCTGCCAACAGATAATTTTATGGCAATTTTTGCAAAATCTATTTTTTAATTTATATACGGAAAGAATACTAAACTATATGAAAATTAGATACAGATCTGAAAATAATTTTGTCAGATCATAAAATAATTATATAGGAATCTCAAGCATGAACATAACATTATTAATGCTGCAAAGTTTTAACATTCTAGCAACAGTTTGAACATCTCGCATAATTATTTTGATAGCTCAATAAAATTATTTTCAGATCTATATCTTACTAAATTTTTAGATACTTCAACAAACTCTATCAATAATATAAGTTAATAAAATTCTCGTTATAATCAACTTAAAAATGTAATATTTTAAACACTAGAATGTACAATATATATAGAATTGGAACAAAAATTTAATAATGTTATATTCATTTGTAATGTGTACGCATTTGTTCTTTTAAAAAAAATTGGCAACATTCGATAGAGTTTCAGCTTTAAGTATCCGTCTTTTTGTGATGCAATGATTTTTAACAAAGTTACGAGCAATCAAAATCAAAATGCTCCTATTTAATCCGATAACTCAGTAACAACAATCTTACAAACATTTAAAAAAAAGATTAAAAAAAAATTTGTACGAAAAATTTTTCTTTAAATTTCTTGTCATTTTTTGTCTAACTTTAATTTCCTATATGTTAAAATTATAAAACTCATAAAAACTCAAGAGGCATAATGACTTCTCGAAAGTAGAGATTTTATTAAACTTTAAAACTTTCTTTTTTAATTTAAATTTCGTTAATTTTTAATAATATTATAATTGCTTGAATTTTGAAGTTCGTAGTAGCGCTCCAAACCCATTATGTTCAATACTTGTATACTAAATCTGTAAAAATTCTTTATCTGATGAACAATTCTCAATAAAATTACTCATTGACACCCACTATATAATAGCGAATTAATATTTACGTAACATTTTAATACGAATTCTTATCGATCTGCGATAGCTTGTGTTGAAACTACAATCATGTCCGTTCACAATTAAACGATATCGTAACTTATATCGCGCTTGTTTATAATTTGCCGAGCATCTTGTCTACGCACTGGAGAAGCCACGTTTATTTGACGATGGCGAAAAAGACGGAGAGTTAAGCAATGTTTCGCCACGGATAGTTTCCCACGCCTTTAATATATCTCTCGCCCGACCGACCGATGATCCCGCAATATCGAAGTCACGACGAGAGGGCTTGAAATGAAAGTGCAACACGAGAGCGAGCGTACGAAGGGGCACCGAATAAACGCGAATGAAGCAGTGAATCAGCACCAAGTATTGAAACCCAGCTATTCTACGAACTGCAACATTTCCATATATGATTATCGTGCGCGATAAATCTATTCGACGTTATCGCCAGATGCTTCTCTAATTGGCGCGAAAAGCGCAAATGTCTTACAAACAAAAGTATACAATTATTTATACGTGATAATTATCCGCTCATTAATTTAAGCTTTCATCCAGAGACAGGAGGAGAAAAACGAGAATTAAAATTTTCGATTATTCTTTCAATAATTCTTCAAATTATTTTATTTTCTTCTACACTGTTAAATTTATTATGTCGAATTATATCCAATTTGAGTTATTTTTAATCATTTTTATGCAGCTCATCACTATTCTTATTCAATATGTCATTAATTTAAGTAAACCAATGATTTTAGGTGAATAATTTAACTGAAGAAAATGTACTAAATTTGACTCAAAATTAGTTTCTTTACTATGCACACGTTAATATAAACGTTATTTACAATAAAGCTAATTACAGAAAAGAATTGATTTACATTTGGACACATATGAAAATAACAAAATGTTATTGAACTCAAGGAATTGGATATAATTCCATTGTTCCTTTGATATCTAAAAGTGGTCTAATAGACCACTTAATATGGAAAACAAAAGTAATAAAAAATTAATAAGCGTATAATGAAAAAGATAAATATAGATACAAAAGATAAATATAGATGAAAAAAATAGAGTTCATACTAACTTGGAAAGGGTCTCGCACAAAATATAGGGAAAATGGGTGCCGGCTAATTTGCCTGAATTTATAATATGTTATAGTTTTGATCGTCCTGATCAAAAGTCTCCATGAGCACAAAATAAAATAATGAATAGTTTTTAAGTTAGTACATCAAACTCTGCCAAAACAGCGATTTTGCAGAGTTTGATGTACGATAACTCAAAAACTGTTCATTATTTCAGCCAAATTAGCCGGGACCCGTTTTCCATATATTTTGTGCAGGGTCCTTTAACATTTCAATTGTAAACAAAAAACGCAAGTTCAAGTAATAATGAAGACATTTTACAAGACATTATTATTAAACAAAAATTATAGTCCGTTCAAACGCAAAAAGTGCATGAGCGAATAAATTGGAATGAATAAACGCAATCTCTCTCGAGCAGCATATTGTTCGACCTTGCGAGACTTCCCATTCTAATTATAATCTCCCAAACACGGACGGATTTAGCGGCATCCGCGTTCGCATCGTTGAGTGTCAAAATGCAGACACGTTCATTCAAAAAGACACCTGATTCATAAAAAACGAAATGCATACCCCGATTTTCATGATTTCGATGTGTGTATAAAATTAAACTTATAAAGATCAATAAATATTATATCCTGTTTGAGTGAATTTTATTAAGTAGATATTTTATTAATACTAGAACCGCGAGTTTAAATTAACTCAATTGCAATTCAAGATAAATCTAGCTTTTTACGAGGGAAGGCTCTCACCATAAAAGTAAAATTACTTGTAATTAATTATAATTATTTACGAAGTCACAAAAATCTAAAGCTCCACATGCAAGTTCAAATTAATTCGAAAAGAAGAACTGACAGATGCGAAATGAAAAAATGGCACGGCTGCGGTTTTAGTGTTAGATAAATAATACATTTGCTTTAGTTAAATTAACGACATGTTGAGATCACCACTGCTTTCTATAAATCACCACTGCGCCTACTCAATATCGTCGTTAATTCAACTAAAACAAATGTATTATTTAACTAAAACATAATTTAATTCAAAAAGTGCTAAATTTGACTCAAATTTAATTTATTATTTATTAAGTGCATACCGAGGTTCATACGTATTTAATACGGTTGTTTGCTTTGAAACTGACCACAAAAATGGATTGATTTACATTTGATTGACATATATTGGAAGTTAAAAATAACAAAATGTTACTTAACTCAAGGATTGGGTTACCATTGCTCCTTTGATATCTAACAGTGTAATATGTATAATAAATGAAGATCAGCGTCGATCATACAAAAAAGCAGTCCTGCCAAACAGGAAGACAATTATCTTTTATACAACGTGTATTAAGCCATAATAAACAGATGAATATATAGATAAAACGATTTTACTGAGATCTAAACATTTGGCTAAATATAAATCGGAAAATAATTTTATTGTAAGTTTTATTGTATGTAGAATATTTAAATAATGTTGCAAAAAGTTTCTACAAATATTCTAAAAATCAGCTTTGAGCATATATAATTATCCTATATAATTATTTTGATAAATATAATTATTTCCACAAATCTGTATCTAACTAAATCTTTAAATACTTTAGTAAAAATTTCTGTATAAATTTCTGTATAAATTTAATAATTCTGTTTACAGAATATTAAATATTAATGTTATCAATCCACTGAGATAATAGCTCAAATGATATTAATATCAGCTGAGTTATTATATTTTTTATCTTTATACACCTTTAAAAAATATTATCATTAATATTATGATAAACAGGAAGGTATTAACGTTAAATATTTGAAATTTACCAGTCGCGGACAAAATATGTTTAACTGACACAACGAGTACACGTTTGTCCAGAGAAATAGCTGATAATACGCAGAGAAAGAGAGAGAAAAAGAGAGAGCTTTTATATAATAAATCTTCCAATAATACCGTATGATTAGTAATCGCAGGAGGATATTAAATTTGTATATAGTATGCTGGTAAAAACACAACTGCTATCTAGGCAAGCTAAAGGGGTGTGCACCAACTGACTGACTGAATACATGTATATCTCCAGACGCGGACGGAGGCGTGTGCGATAACGCGTTTCGGCAACGCGAGCGATTGCTGCAGTTGTTACAAACTACAAAAAGCAGCTTGTGCTGAATGAGAAAACCGCAGAGCCTCCCGATCGAAATTGAGGTACCGATCGTCAGATACAGTGCGGGATATTCCCAATCATTGCGACCTGAAATTCTGATAGAATATTTTCCACGAAACCGGAATCTAATTTTGTTCAGAAAAAACATTTCGATAGAGAGAACGTGATATTAGAATATTGAAATATTGTGTTATCAAATATAAATTAAAATGCAATAAACGTGTTTGTAATAATAACTGGATGTAAAATATCATTAAATATGAGTAACTTTTCAATTATAAATCCAATTAAAATTCTGACGAAATAACGTAATACTGGAACATTAAAGTTACTATGGAGTTAAATATGTATTGCATCGCCAAGCCAGATCCTTTTTGTGAAAAGATGAAATGTATGTAAAATTAAATAACTATATAATCCTCGTGAATGTTAAGGATATATAATCAGGTATAAAAATGAATATTACATATTAAACAGTTCAATAAGGTCAATATTTATATTTAACAATAAAATTTTATAATTCGAATGGAATTTTTCTCATTTTAATTATTTTAATAATTTAAAAAGAAACAATTTTGCTAAAGTATTTAAAAATTTAGCTAGATGCAAATTTGAAAATAATTTTGTTTGAATCATGAAAAAATTACGTAGGATGCTCGAACTTTTTGCAGCACTGCTCCTCATGCTTGAGATTCCTACGTAATTATTTTGATGGTCTAACAAAATTATTTTCAGATCTGTATCCAGCTAAATTTTAGATACTTAGATACGGAGAAAATTCTCTCCATGTCTACTTACTCCTTTTATAATTTTTTTTATCCAGATCCTAAATCATTAAACTTTTAATATTAATTTAATAATAATTTTTAATTTTTAATATTAATTTAATATTAATAAAAAACAATATTAAAAAATCTGTAACTTCTTAAAATTTTTTCATTTTGACAAAAAATATATCCTTAAAGATAAGGAACTGAATCGATATGCGTAACGATCTCGAAACAGAAATGTATATTTTTCTTTATAATATTTTTACCTCTGAATACGTTTAGATAGGTGTGGTAAGCTATTCCCCGTAGATGGCTCTCGCTATTTTCCTTTACTGCAGGAGATGACTTTATGTTGAAGTCAACTGTGCTAACACGAAGTTAAGAATGTATAGTCGGCCCTTCTCCTCGATTCTCTCGGCGCACGGCCATAATTCCCGGGGTCGCGACTCGTCCCTGGTATATTCAATTTATCTCTTTCTCTCTCCTTTTCTTTTTCTTTTTTAACTCGCTTCCTTCTCGCTCCTCTCTCTCGGTATCAACAGTCTCCGGTTTACAAAGGCCTTTCGCGCGTATGATTTGCACGCTGGTTACATATAAGTATATGTAATTTTAATCTGGTACATTTATATTCTGACACGCTCGAATTCTCTCGACATATGATCGCAGAACATTTGTAGGTATTCACATCCCACATTGTCGAGCGCGAAACGCGGCAGCTAAGTTTCCCTTTCCGTTTCCTCTTTCACGCATTGGAACGCAGCGTTATAATAGTAAACCGAGAGATAGACTAAGAAACACACGAGTGCACTTAGAGCTAAATGCGGGTCTTGGAACAATGATGATTGAATCTGTCCATCAGTATATTCTATTCAAAAATTTAAAAATTCAATCGTAATAATAACGAATTCTATCTGTTATTTCATTTTTTATAAGACTTCTTTACTGCGTACCTACTATCTCAGATTGTAAAATCAAAAATAAGAAAACAATAAAAATTCTTGTAAACTTTATTTGAATAGAAATATTTTTCAGTAAACAACAATTATATTCAATAAAATATATATTCAATAAAATATCAAATATACCGAAAATTGTCTTCTTGTTTTGAGGAGAAATTAAATCTTATTTATTTTGTTGTATGTTATTAATTTGGCATTTAGCATAACTGCGTGATGAACATAGCTTTCGTTTTTGTTACGCATAATTCATTTCCAGATATATTTATTAATTAACGAAATAAAAGAAGAGTTTTCGGTATACTATACAGTTTTATTGATAGCATAAATATTGTTTTATTGAAATATATTTCCATATTGATACATTTTGCAAGAATTTTTATTACGTATTTTCTAGCTTCTGACGTCACAATCTGAAACAGTACTAGTGAGTGAACAGGAATCTTCGACTGATTTCATATTCTTTCAGTTGTCCCATATATCTCAATTTTATTTGTAAGAGTCAGTTAAAACTCAATTAATTTTAATTTCTGCAAAAAAGATAGCAATAGAAAAAACTTCGTACAAAATTCTGATTGCGATAATTTTTTATATAGAATAAAATATGTATCAATTAAGATAAGTAAAGAAAATTATAATATTAATGATATAACATATACAGATCTGAAATGCTTATAAAGGAATTCTTAGAATTCCAAGGCGAAACCTCATTCAGTTTTCGCAACGTTTTATTTCCATCGTTCGCTGCGAAATCTCCGAGTTTGCTATTAACTTATTCGGTCATTTCCGACAAAAAAAGACCGAAGAGATGCAGTTAGTTAAAAAAATTTGTTAAGTGCATGCGTTGTGTCTAACGACAAAATTAATGACGATGAGGATGGCGTGAATGAAAGCGATTTACTTTATGTAAATGCAGCGACACACATTACACACAGAAAAACATTTTATTATAAGAAAAGTGATTACTCAATTTACTTTTGCTTTTTTAAATAACTTTTTCTTTTAAATGAGTAAGTGGTAATTTTTAACAAACAATAATTTCTTGGTATAATCTTAAAATATGCTTATTGCAAATTTTAGAAAAACTCACAATTATGTAATTACTCAAAATAAGAATTTATTTTTTTTTAAAAAAAGATTATAAAATT
>Ga0157362_1001344_pt1 | contig 10315 bp, 9 predicted proteins | sample AttlaeALBM3_FD_111480 | JGI IMG/M metagenome (GOLD analysis project Ga0157362, IMG submission 111480) | Fungus gardens microbial communities from leaf cutter ant in Ribeirão Preto, State of São Paulo, Brazil - Atta laevigata ALBM3 | ecosystem: Host-associated > Fungi > Mycelium > Unclassified ... | reverse complement strand
ATGAAAATATAGATTCTTTATGTAATCTAAATGTTACTAATACTGTACGATGTGTTAAGAATGTGCGTTACAAAGTATGTTTAAAATATAATGATAGTTGCAATGCCTGAAAGAAATGTATCAAGTTAAAAAAATAAAATATAAGATTTCTTTTTAAATATGTTTTGATTTCTTTTCCTGAAATTCATTTTTGAAAAGAGAATAGGAGTAGGCAGACTTTATAGTCATTGGCACCGATTCTTTAGATAAAAGAGATTCGATATCATTACAGTGCATTCTTATAATGTGTGTCACTTTGGTATCCTTCGATCGCGTCGCAAAGTATAATGTATATAAAAAAAAATTCCCTCCATTTTAGGGTGTGTAAAAAAAATGTGAAAGGGAAGACTGTTTAAAAGAAGAGCTCCGAGCAACGTTACCGCGTTAGAATTCATTCAGAAAGCTTCAACAGAGTTCAGACATTTATTGCTAATTATAAGTTCTCCGAGAAAATAAAATATCTCAAGCCATGAACTATTATGTTTCCAATTCAACAGGATGAGGCGTGCAAGAGACAGTAAGTTCATTTAATTTTATAAAATATTTTGCTTATACGTATTATACGTTATATATTTTTATAAGATCTATTTACATGTTTTCTTTTTTTTCCAAAGCGCATTTTCTCAAACAATATCTAATACATCTTCGAAACCTCGCACATATCTCATATCTTGATGAAAAAATATGCATTGACATCAACAGCGTACAAATTTCTGGACATTAGGATCGTTGTAGGATCTATATCTCATGTGCAAATTGTGATTGGTAATAATCGAGGCAACTGCATGTTCATACCTCATGCTACATGGAAGACGTTCATTGAGAGGCGTGCAGATATCGAGCGATTAATGCAAGTCCCATCATCATCATCATAGATTCAAGATCTAAATGTGGAATTTGTTAAAATATATGATATGAATAACATGAAATTAACATTAAATGGCACATGTTTGTACATTGAAACCTATAACTGTGCTTTTCTTATTTGAGCTTGAGCAATGTGTTGAATATGTACTCTATGAACTGAGTCAATATACGCACGGTATTAGTAAGAAATTTGAATATTTTGTGTCATTTTTAAGACAAAATTGTACTAATAAAAGCTACAAATACTTTGTACAAAATTTATGATAAAAATTCTATTATAGAATGTGAATTAATAGTCTATGGTTTAGATTATATTGTACTGCATTACATGATAAATAAATGTTAAAATGTATATTCTTTTCTTCTAAAATTATTATATCCTTAGTATTTTCATCACTTCTGCTTCATATCTTCGTAGTAGTATTGAATTAGTCAATAAGAAAACGCGCTTGGCCGAATTAGTCAATAAGAAAGCTTGTACTGCATTACTAAAAATTATTATCATAATTAGTGTTACTAGATTATATTATTAAAATTTATAAAAATATTATTATAATTAGTTTCTTAGTTGTATCATTAAAAATCATAAATATCATATCTATTTAATAAAATCATGTACAAAAAAAGAAAAGAAAAAAGAACACAATGGGAAAAAGAGAGAGCGCAAATAATAAGTATAGGACTGGAACAAATAGAAGAGAGAGAATTGCATCCTACAATGAATAGGAGAGAGAGGACAATAATTTAAGGAGAGAATGCAATGGGTGAAAGAGAGAAGGAACACATCCTCACTTCTTCTCTAATGACGCTCCTGATGACGCGCTTCCTTCTCCTTCGAACCCAACACTTGTGATTTCGCCCTCCTTACCGCGCGAGCGGTACTCTTCCTACACTAGAGCCATCTGTTAGTTGTTATATCCGTGAGTTAGAATCCTCCTAGCTATTCTATTCGCAGAGTCCAACTCGATCGGAGTGAGGGGATCTTGAGCCGCATGCATGCCTGTGATGTGGCGAAAACGTTCGAAGGCTCGTTGAATTCATGCGGAGATGCGGAGCAATGTAATGAGAGAGGAGTATCTTTTTATGAAATCCCATATCTCTGAGATTTATGGTGGCATATAGCTTCGTGCACGCTCCTCTCTAGGTGTGGTCGAATTTAGAATGAAGGTGGAGGCAGGCCACTCAGTTGAGGGTAGTTGAAACTGAAGTCCCGACCATCAGAGCTATTCTTGTTATAGTCCTTGAGGAGAGATTCCTCGCGAAGCCAAGTCGGGATTTCCTTTCTCTGCGATGTGATGCCAGAGAGAGTTTGATAGTTCTTTTATGAACGATACCCGATATTGTACGAATTCTTTTCATCTTAATAGATAACTTTTGATTCAGGCCAGCGCAATAGAATCGGTCCATAGATGAACTGTTGTGCGATTCAAATCGAGAACTTCGCGAACCTTGAGAATTAACTTCACGAGAAGCACGGCAGCGGATAAGTCGAGCCGAGCAATCATCATGCGTTTGAGAGGAGCGCTTTTGTCTTTGCTGACGAGAATCACGCGAGTGTCAATAAGAGAAACAACGCGAAGGTAAACAACCGCCGCGAGGGCGTATTGAGAAGCGTCCGAAAATCTATGAAGTTTAATTTCGAGAGTATCTGAATACCAAATCAGCGCGGAATTGAAATAATCGATGCATTTTTAAATGGCTTGATAAAGTCGATCCATTGAGATTTGAGATCGGAAGATTGTTATCCCAATCAAGAATAGTCCACAGTTCTGGCATTTTCGTTCTAATAATGATCGGTACGATCCATCCGAATGGATCAAAAATGCGCAATAAACGAAAGTATTAAATGTTTCGTGGTTGCGTCTATCCGTAGAGGCGGCGGAGCGGAGAATATAAAACTGCCATTTAGTCGATTCCACTGAATACCGAGCGCGTAATGCATAGCCATATCGCCTGTAGGATTGCGGACAAATCTTGATCGCGAACTGGGATGTCTACAAGCAGATCCAGAGAGTTTGCAATCCATTTTTTTAAGTTAAAGCCCGCCGTGAGAGTGTCTTGAAGTTGCTGCATTTTTTCTGTCGCAAGAGCTATCGTATCTGCCCCTGACAGAATGTTGTCGACATATGTGTCGACATATATGTCATAACGAAAGATTTTTGTAGCGAATGCGCGCGTGTTTTCGGCTTCGAGTTGTTGTAAATAGAAGAAAGATATCAAGATACGGCGCATACACGAGATCATAAGTCACCATACAAAAACAATATTCGTGCGGATTTTCGCTTTGCGAAGGTCTCCAGAGGAGACTTTTTTGCAATGGCCAATCGTTTTGATGAACGCGAACTTGACAATACATTTTTTCGATATCGGCCGCGAAAACGAAACGATATCGATGGTAAAGAGTAATAATATCCGTAAGTTCTGTTTGTAATTTCCGATATGAAGGCAGTCATTTAATGAGATTCGAAATTACTTTTTTGCGATCCATTGAACACGACGCGGAGTTTCATCGTTGAGTTAGTGTCTTTAATAATGTGCTGCAGAAAGAATTCGCGAAGAGTCTAAAGAGTCTGAGAAGCATATGATCTAACTCAAGAATATAAAAATTCATACAAGAATTCCGCATATGCACTTTTGAGAGCTTCGTTTCCATGCGAAGCATCCTGAACACGGAAGTATGAGAATCATCAAAATCACTCGCATTTTTGCGAAAAGGTAGACGCTTCGAACTACGAAGCGTCTGTTAGCTTCACGAGAATGAAGTTTGAAGTCGTTTTGAAATATTTTTCACACTGAGCTTCTTTCGTTGTGAGTATAGCGTTCGACGAAGGTAAGATTTCTTTTTGAATTTAGAACCGTTGGAGTAAATCAAGAAGTTCACAATCGAAAGAACACTGAAATCCATTGCATTTTGTGAGAGATGACGTTATCTGGAGAATTGTCTGGATAATATCCAGCCGAGAGTGGTCTTTTGCGCGATCGGAGCATTTCCTCGACGATGCTATCTTCGAGAATTTGCGTGTAGACTTCCCATGAGAATCAAATCAATTTTTCCAGGCATTGAGAAGTTCGGGTCCGCAAAGCGAAATCCGTCAATGTGTGGTCAATGAGTGGGGATGCAATCTGCGCGAGTAGCAAGTATGCGGTGAGTTTCGGCAGTACGAAAGCTTCAAGTTTGAGAGAAAATGACGAAGATAATTTCAAGAGAGACCCGTCCGTTAGAGACTTTGAAGTGTTGAGCCGATTTCGAGAATAGGGACGAACGCGGGTTTATGATAATTTTAAAAGTTGTGCGGCGGATTCGAAGATAAATGAAGCTTCAAATCTTTGATCAAGCCTGTAACTGACAGCGTAACTGCTCCAGCTCGAGAAATAATCTTAATTAGAGCGGTAGCGAAGAACACTGCGTTTCAATTATGCGTGAATGTGCACGTGTGAGCAGAGATTTGTCCGTTGGATTGAGATGTTTCAAAGCTGCATGGCCGTGTCAGTATAAGACGGAGAGAGACGGAGTGGACACTGTCGCGGCGTCAGATTCGACGATAGCGACATATAGCATTGAATGATGTTGCTTGCGACAGAAATGACAGCGTTTTGAAGTGCGACACACTTTGAGATGATGAGGTCCAAGAAAATTAAAGCACAGATTTTTTTACAAACTCATGTCGTTGACTCACAATCTTCTCGAGATGTTTCGGGCATGACGCGACTTAATGTTCCGAGTTACACACTGCATACTGTGGTACGGTAGCGATCGCAGGATATGCTCTTGCTTACGTTTGCAAACGCACAGAAGTTGGATTTGGAGATTATTGTTTAAATGACATTATGACTGATTCGATTGAAATGAGCATCGATGTTTATTTTTTCATTATTTTTGGAAACGCGCTACACTGCATTCGTTCCTATGTATCCGTGTATTCCTATGTTGTCTCGAGCTTACAAATTCCCATATACATTAGTATATAGTAAGTACAATTTTAACGTACATACACACTCGTAATTTTTTATTTATTTTTATTTATATTTATATGTTCGATAAAGTGTATAATGAGTGACGAATCATCCAAGAAATAAATTTTGTAGAAGCTTGGCTCACTGATGATCGACAAATTTCTAGATATGTATCCGATAATAATCTTTACAATTTCTATTACAATGTATGCAATAAAACATTTTTGTATCAATCGAAAAATATTTCGAAACATGCGATTCGTACATATCATAAAAATAATATTTAAAAAATCATGTGATAATAATAATGATAATTTAGTAAAAAAAAATCAGTATTTCAATAAAAATGATTACTAGAGAAATTTAAAAATGATTATTAGAGAAATTTAAAATTTAGTTACGCGAAGTGCCAAATGATGGTAAGTTATATAATTTGCGATAAGTCTTTTGCTTGAGGATTATCGTAAATCTATCGTCACGCCGAAACAAAAACACATACAAATAAATGTGAAAATAATGAATCAAAATGCAAACAAGATTCTTAGCTTTTTCAACACGTGAGAAAAGATCCTCATATGTTACGAAATAAAAATGGATCGTACAAAATATTAAAATGTTATTACGAACGTTTTATCCACAGTTGAAACGGAACGTGTCGTAGATAATATTCAGAATACAAAATTTTCAATATTTATAGGCGAAACATCTGATATTTGTAATGATTTTTCAAGTTCGATACCTGATCTTGACATTAGACATTCATATGCAGCTAGTTGTTTTAATTAATATCGATGCTAAAGATTTCAGAAAAATTGTTTAATGCATTTAAAAAAGAAATGTATAAATTGCAAGTACCATTTTCGAATATTATTGCCCTGTCATGCGACAATACATCTGTCATGATAGGGAAATGTATCAGTCCAAAAAAAACTGGAAAAAGAATGTCTATGTTTATTAACATTTCCATGTTCTTGTGATTCCGCTGCGTTAGCAGCGCATGCTGCAAGTGATAAAATACTCGAAGTTTGCGATCAATTCACTAAAATGATAGTTACATAAGCAGTCCAAAATGTTTAGCAGTTTTAGTGAATTTGTGAATGTTTCGAAGGAAAAATTTTGAAACTATTAAAATTATCGGATATACGTTGGCTTTCTCACTACGCATGTATTGAAAGACTTTTGAAATATTGGAATACAATAAAACATTTTCTTTACGAAGCAGTTGTAAGTGAAAAAACAAAGGCCGCGGAAAATCTATTGTCTATAATGAATAATGTAGAGACAAAAAATTTATTTCCTCTTTCTGGAATATGTTTTAAATTTCTTTAATCAATTTAATGCATATTTTCAAGCATCACAAACGTGAATTCATGTATTGTATTCAAAATGTTTACAATTTCTATATAACATCTGCCGAAATTTTTTGAAAGCTGAGCTTTTTGAAAATCTTTCTCAATAAACATAACATTTTCTCTAAAAGAGAATCAAAAAAGTGAAATTAATTTCTTGATGAAATTAATTTAGAATATGAGTGCGAAGAATACCTTAACGATTTAAAGACGTAAGGGCATGAAGATGCTGTTACAACTGTTCAACAAAACTGCTTAATGTTTTATTTATGTAACTGCTGCAGACGAAATTCGAAAAAGATTACCTGTGAATAATATATTTTTATTATATATATTTAAAATTAAAAGTTTTCCAATATTTTAAAACTTTATGCGATATTGATAGAGAAAAATCTTTCAATGATGTTGCTTTCATAGCTACAACTATCGGTTTTGATAAAACAAAAAGTTTTAAAGAAAGAATGGACTGGTCATTAGATTTTACAGAAAAAGAGAAACAAAGTTTTTCTTTATTAAATTTTGATGATATGTGAAAAAAATTTTATGCCCAAATAATGTTACTAAATATCCAAATTTAACAAATCTTCTAAATATTGTACGATCACTTCCAAATTCAAATGCTGATCCAGAAAGAATATTTTCTCTTTTAAATGATGTTAAAAACAAAAAAACGCAACAAACTTTCATCAACTAATTAATGCTACTTGCGTTTTTAAGTCAGCGTTGAATGCGAGAGGAGAAACATGCCTAAGTAATTGATAAAAAGCATTTGTCATTTATGTCAACAGAGAACTTATATGCTGCAGATGTTAATGATATTGTTGGACCCTCATGAGCAGATTGATGAAAGATATCCGATTATAGAGAAGATATTAGATTATAAAAATATTATCTGTAAATCTCTAAACACAAGAGATATAGTAAGCCTTTAAGCCTTAAGAAATGAATTATAATCGATCATTTTCACCTCATATTCACCTGTAACTGATCAATTTCTTAATTCTTAAGACTTATTGTATTTATTGTGATTTACACTAAAACCATCATGCTCAAAAGCGTGTAAAAAATATTGTCTGCGAAGATATCACACTTAAATAGAAAAACGATAAGCGTATAAAAAATGTTGTCCACAGAGATATCATGCTCAAAGGTGAGGAGGACATTCTCTCCGATGCTGACGTCCTCTTCCTCTTTCTTCTTAATCTTTAGTCGTTTGACTGGAGGCTCATTGGAATTTTTTCATTCAAAATATAATCACGTAACACTTAATCACATAACTTACTCAACATGCAAAAATATTCTGCCACTATTGGCAGAATACTTTTGCAGATTAAAGTCACTCACATCGAATACAATGCTTCGCGCGATACAGACTGACGCTGAAAAGTATTCTTCACTGTAGTGAGACTGCCCGGGATTTATTTATGACAGTATATATAAAACAAAATAAATCAAAAAGTATCGCCGCGAGACATAATAGTGTAAAAGTAAAAGTTCGAAGGTTATGTTCGGAGGTTAAGTTTCGGAGCAATTATCTTTGTTCTGCATAGAGCATCTAGCTATCAAATGTTATCGTTATACGGATTGAGCAGCAAATATTGAGCAGCCGTTACCGCCACCGCCGTCGCCGCCGCAGCCGTGCGCTCTATCTTACATATTTGCCACATACTTATCATCTTTCTCCCGATACATTATGCCATCCATGCGACTCATATGCATCCTATATTTACGATTTTCTCTCTCATTGCTTCTTATATGAGCTCCTTTTACTTATTCTCATACACAAAATATACACATATACATATACATATTTTTTATTTCTATTCTTATTCGATTATATTCTAATAATATATTCTAATAATACTTTTAAAGCGAGCGATATTATCAGACGCGATGATACCATCGATCGTGATAATGTTGCCGGCACATGTAATATGATACTGTGACCATTGTCTATTTATCTATTTTAAAATTTAATCTTAGGATGAAGAGAAAGCATTAGAATGACCTTTTCTTTCTTTTCTTTATGTTTCGCATATTCTTGTCCATTTACTTATAGATGAAGGCCTTTTAGGATAAGAATAAGACTTTCTAAAAACGAAAGGTATTTGTTTAATAATTCAATAACATGAATTTTCTAAAAGTATTTCCAAAATCTTAAAATAGATAGTGCTTAGACTATTGTAATAAAAAAAATTGTAATAAAAAATTGTAATAAAGTGAATTTCATACAAGATCAAGACTAAAGAGTTTTTATTTAAAAGAACATTATTGCGAATCTTACAATTGGCAGCGGTGATAATAAGTGTATAAAAACACTAAAGTTTAAAGTTTAAACTTTATCTTCGAGGCAACATATACTAGTTACACTAGTCACTTCCGAAGAAAACTCGAAGATTATCTTGTTCTACCAAATTCAACATCCAGACTGGATAATATTCAGGCATGAACAAATTACAAAAGGATAAGATCAATTCCTTCCGATACTTCTTCTGACTCAACGTTTCTAAGGAATGACATTATCACAATTAATTCGCAAAGTAATGGAATCGCAACCATCTGTATCCAAGAGATATCAAGGAAGTATCCTTTGCCAACCGAAGTCCATAGAGATTCTCCGCCGTAATATAAAATCAGAAATTGGAGATCACCTCTATTGTTTTGAGCCGAACACTCTAAATCAAGCGAGAGCTTTCGAAGGAGAATTCTAGTTAAGAAGACTATGTATACAACGCAATGAAGTTTCAAGGAAACTTATTCAAAAACCTCGGTTTCAACATCAAGAATATGGCTACTGTAAGAGGCGAAGACATGAGGAAAAAGAATATAGAACCAAAGCATTCCACCAGAAATGATATCAACAAAATTTTCACGAGCGTCATCTTTTTAATCGATCACCGAACCAAGCATCACGTCCTGCACATGCGATCGATCGAGCCTCGGAGCAATACATCAATAAGAGATTTACCAAGGATCTAGCGGAATTTTTATTTCAGAGCACCCAGAGTTGTCTTGAAAATACCAGATTTTAAGCAAACAATTATTTTAGTAGACACGGATATATCTTTAATTTATGAAATGTTTATTGAAAATAAAAATTTATCCAAGATAAATTCGATAATAGTATCCGGCATTACGACACATTCTTTGAAAACTAAGTACAGAGTAATTGTAGAAATGTTCGGAAAAAACATGTATTTTACGTATTAGACGATTATTCATCAGTTAAACATCAGGGCATAATATACATCAATTTTCTTATGAGGAAGGATTTCAATTTTTCAAATAAAAATTTAATTCTTGAGGAAAAAGAAAAATGTGACAAACCTCATCTTAGAGACATAGAGTCAGACATATTAGTCATATTCAGGGATGACACTGGAGTAATTACAAGGATGAATGATTCTAATAAGCCTATTTTACCGAAATATTTGCATGCTGAAATTAAAAATATTGAAGATTTCCACGATGTACTAGTATATTTCATTACAAAGGAAACCTTGGATACACGCTTGCAATTATTGAAAGGAAATATTCGTCTCTCGCATCTTTCACAGCATTCTAGTGAATATAATATTCTTCTTCCATTCTGGAATATAATATTAGAGTACTACAATATTTTCATCTTGCCAGGAAATCCACTCACTGATTAAATCTAACATAAGATTAAAACCTCAGATGAAAATCACACAAAACAATATCGTTATCCTTCCCTACAAGAAGAAATTAAAACGCAAATAAAAGAAATGTTAGCTAAAGCTATAATAAGAGAGAGAGGAAGGGAGAGAGAGGGGGAAAAAGGAGAGAGAGAAAGAGAGAGAGAGAGAGAGAATCGAGTTCTCTTTATAATTCGCCATTTTGGATAGTACATAAAAAACAAAATGCTTCAGATAAAACTAAATGACAATTAGTAATTGACTTTAAAAAGTTTAACGAAAAAACTATTCAAAATGCCTATTCACTTCCAAACATAGACGAAATTTTTGACCACCAACGCACGTTATTTTTCAGTCTTTGACTTAGCATCAGAATTACAAATAGGCATGAATTTTAAAGATATTCCAAAAACAGCTTTCTTCACTCCGAATGGCCATTATGAATACATT
>Ga0157362_1001342_pt1 | contig 10316 bp, 7 predicted proteins | sample AttlaeALBM3_FD_111480 | JGI IMG/M metagenome (GOLD analysis project Ga0157362, IMG submission 111480) | Fungus gardens microbial communities from leaf cutter ant in Ribeirão Preto, State of São Paulo, Brazil - Atta laevigata ALBM3 | ecosystem: Host-associated > Fungi > Mycelium > Unclassified ... | reverse complement strand
GTTCATTAAGATTTTTTGATTTGTTTTAACGAGTACTACATACTTCTAAAATCTGGTACTATCTTTTAGGAACACCCTATATATATATACATATATATATATATATATAGGGTGTATAACTATTAAATGAAATAGAATTTATAATATATTTTATAATATATTTTATATAATTTTTTTTTTTAACTTACAAGGAAGCGACGTCATAATAATTGATTGTGATGGAACTCGTAGCGATAGATTTGCATATCAAGTAGTAAAGGGATATAATGCATTTCTCAAGGATTTATGAGAAAATTAAAAATTAAAAATTATTAAAAATCGTTGAATATTGGTTTTCAATAATTTTTTCAAATACTATTAACTTTACAGAAAAATAGCGAGAGACAAAAAATGTTTATTTTCTTCTCGTAAAGTTTTGAGAATTTTTTCAGAATTTTTTTAGAATTTTTTTAATATCGTGTTTTTTTACGACAAAAAAGTTAATAAAAAATTTTTAAAAAGTTCTATGAGAAGAAAATAATAGATTTTCTGTAAAGTTGATAGTATTTGAGTAAAAAATTATTGAAGATTAATATTCGGCAAACTTTTTCATTGATTTTCTTACGAACGCCTGAGAAGCGCATTATATTCCAGTATCACTTGACATGCAGACCTATTGCTACAAGCGAGTTTCGTTGCAATCGATTATTCACGTCCCATCCTCTCCTTGTCAATTGAAATAAAATGAAAAATTTCTTATTTATAATTCTGAATAAAATAGCATTCATTGATGCATTTTTTTAATGAAACGGGAGGCATTTTATATTGTATAAAAAAATTTGTATGAAATCATTAACACAATGGAATATCTTATACACTTCATTTTAATAACACTTATGGAATATCTTATACTATATAAAAGTGAAATAAATTTTCATAAAAATTTTCATAATGGTGAGCACTAATGTGCAGTCGGAGAACGACTACAGTAGTGCTCAACCTAATGAGCTTAAGACCTTAGAGCGATTCTAACTCAAATCCTCCAAGTGCGGCGAGAGAAAGGGAGGGAAAGGAATTACTGGGGGACGTCACAAGAGAATGATAGGGCGCGGGGATCCGCGGTGAAAAGAGAAGATAACTGTTGGGTGTGTGTGCGGGAAAATTACATCACAGAATGCAGGGAAATTACGAGTGCTTGATCCGCGTCGCGGGATGTGGTCCTGCTACCGAGATTACATCACGTGGGATCAGTAGTCGCATGGTCTGTCAAGCCAACGCTGCCACCGCCGGGCGTAGTTTGCCACAGCGCGCGCTATATTTATCATATATATACTTATGTGTATATTTACCGTGTTTATAAATTTACTATTCTTCTCTGATATGTTGCTTCTTTCTTCGATGCGATTTATGATATGTCGTAAAGATATTTTGTTCTACCGAATTCTTATTTTAAAGAACACTTAATAAGAACGTGATGGTACTGTTATATGATTCCGATAGAGATAAGAAGGAAAAAAGGAAGGAAAGAAGAAAAGAATGAATAATTTCATTCATTCCAGATATACTACTATTTAAATACACATTACCGTTTTCTTTCTTTCTTTCTTTCTTTCTTCAATACCGTTTTCTCCTCAATCTTCTATTAATTTTTTTGATATCCTCCTCAACTTTTTTCATCAATGCTACATCGATTAGAGCACTCCATTTAAATTATCAACGTATTTAAAAAACAAAAAAGAAAAAAACGAAATTAACATGCATTGCTCATTTATAGCATTTCAATACAAGAATATCGTTTTTTCGTATCATTTAAAATAACATTTATAAGATTAGTATTATATGTCAATTCTTTTTTCCCGTCTCGAAAAAAATAAAAATAAATAACTGAATGAATATATAAAATGAAACGGTATAGTCGATAATCTCGGTCCATCAAGACAAGAAAATTTTATATACCTTATTAATGCATTAATAATGTAAATTTTAAGTTCTTACGATACTATCAATTAAGATTATATCGCTGATATCCAAATTATAATTGTATAAAAATAACTGAACGCGCCGAGTTTCATGTTACTCGATGGCAGTACCCGCTTGTAGGTTGAGCGCACTATCCCACAATGTCGGATTTCTCTAATGGCAAACGTGCCTGCAATGTTTATATCGTACATGCAATTAAATTATTGATGTTAGCCATTTTTGATCAACCGATTGAAAGACAGACTAACTGATCAGACTAACTGACCGAATGATTGACAGACTGACTGATTGTAGAGGCTGTGCAAAAATTTATAATAAAGATGACAACATGATATCAGAAAACAGAATCCTCGTTATCAATCCAATGTGCCAAAAGTGTAATGCCTCGGTGAAAAATTTATACTTCAGTCAAAAGTTATATGAGAAGATGTCGCGTTCGAAAGACTTGATGAAGAAATTTTAACATTTATCTGTTACACTTACATCACAAACGGAGATATTACGATTGCCTTTGTGAAATTTGCCCTATGTTGAAATTTGCTTTTGCGCCCCATCACAAGGATTGCTGAATCTTTGAAGCATTAATCTCCTGCCAATAGCAACGAACTAATAACTAAAAAAAAAAAGGAATTTCCACCAATTTACATAACACAGGAGTACGAATACATAAATTTCATATTTTCTTTTGTAATATAATTGACGCTTAATGCAACATACTATTACATTTTCACATGATTTTATTTTTTGAAAATATTCTGATTATGTGTGATGTTTTCAATTGTTGCGTAATCAAGATTGATTACATAATCAAGATTGTTCGCCAATTTTTTTTCAATTGATATCATAGCTAAATCGCATAACCGCGTCTGTCATTGTTCTCAGATAATTTATGATTTTTAATTTTTAAAAAGATGTCTCTGTAGTTACCACAGATATTGACACAGTTAATAAGATTTATAATGCTATTGCTAAATTTGAAAAGATTTTCAGAAAACTTTTAATTAATTCATTTAAAATATCAAGATAGAGCTTTGTATTTACAAGAGTGCTGCCTATTAAAATTTTGCGCTTTATGTTGGAGGTGTCTCGTAATGCTTCTGATCACCAATGTTTTATATCAGTGGCAAAAGTATAATGCCTCGATCAAAAATATATTGCTTCGGGAAAAAAAGTATATGAGAAGATGTCGCGCTCGAAAAATTCCATGAAGAAACTTTAGCATTTTTTCATCTGTTGCAGCATTTCACGTATCATTGAAGCGCAATTAAACATTTATCAAACATATATCGAACCGTTATCAATATAGTTGAACAGCTATTAAACAGTTATCGAACTGCTATTGAATAACTATCAAATCGCTATTGAATCGTTATTGGTCCACTTTCAATGTCTATCATATCTACTGTATTTAGATATCGTACTATGGGTGATACGAGTAACAAAAATAATATATAATAATACGATAACATATATTTATTTAAAAAATTTTACTCAGTTCTTTTTGGCATCGCGATCATCAGTTAAATATTTTAAATACATTTTGTAAAGTACAATATTTAGCGTATTTTCCACATCGCATAATATTATAATCATCTAGATTACTAAAAGATCCTACACTTTCGTAATGCAAATCCAGAGTTTCGATGATTATATCATCATTGTCGAATATATCTGCCAACCATTCTTATTTTTCGTGTCTCTTGACATATAATATACGAGAGCTTCATTTTCTTCTATCTCGGTCTTTGTAATTAAAAGCCTCACCATGCTGTATGAGACATCTTGTCGTCTTATCGCAATTCATGATAAAAGCCTAAGATTTGTCAGATATCGTCAGAAAATTCTATAGCAAAAATGTAGTGCGTAAGAATGCGTATGAAGATTCGTTTATTCAACACCGCTACTTCCTTGACGATAAATCTTTTTTCGACGATGAATTCTTGCAGTTCCACGTCGATATAACTTTGACGAGCAATTTCTCGAAATAGCATCTCATCTCAGTTTTTTTTCTCTCTTTTAAATTCTGGATACTTGCTAACGTTGCAATTTTCATGATTTTGCGCACTACGTTAGACAACGGAGTATTCGATCATGTATGAAGCAATAGGAGGTACTATTAGCGGGCATAGTCAAATTCTATTCGTATATTCATGATGGCGCTGTTGACGGATTTGTTTTGTTATGAGCAATCACTGATCGCAAAAAGTCTTTTCTCGATCACGTTTCGTTTAGCAGCGTTTCGAAGCAGTAAATTCTATAACAGGCTTTACACAAAAATGCGCATATATATCAAACAGGACGGCATATCTTTTTTTTGCCAAAATCCAAATTCAAATCATCGTACGAATAAAACTCTGAATTTAGATAAAGTTTCATAAATTACAATTGTCAAACGCGCTAGCATCTTGAAACATGATTCTTTTGCCTATGCAAAACAAAGATAACGTATCACAGCTTCTCAAGTTGAATCGCTGCTTTGACAGCTCATGAATATTTTTTTTTATCACATTCTATAACAGAGAGAATATTCGAACAGATATCACGAGCGAAAATTCAAATAATGACCGCTTTTTAATGCTCGTAGCATTGATAGTTTATTGATCTTGTTTAACATAATGTGAGGCATCCGCCATTATGTTTTGAATAATTCAACTTCCGGCTCACAGGATTTCCTACCAAGCAATTGTAGTCGTTGCAAGCTCATATCAAAAACAATTCGTGGCGAGCATTGACGATCATGCGTTTGTAATCTTCGAAGAAACTTAATAGCATGTTGTACGCAAAAATTAAAGTGTTTCCGCTATGTCAGATCTAGAGTTCGATCCAGCGTTCAGCGCAATCAAAGATCGTATATTAGTGACATATAGTTCTTGATAATACTGATAACTTTGACGTTTCTGTTGTAGCCAATCTTCACTCTATTGAATTTTCAAATATGAACGCCACATAATTATTTCCATTGATCGTTTTCTCTTCTTCATCATCTTCCTCCTGTAGAAAACTAAGGTTGATGATTTCACTCGGATCTGTAGATATCCGAACATCCGGATAATGACATTATCCCGAATATTGAAATACAATATTTTGCGGATCTGGATCCGGATATCCGGATTCAATCTTTCGGATTCATTATATCATAAATCCGGTTTCTGATTAAATTACAGACTTCATTAAAAGAACATCGCCGATACTACTGACATAGATCTCCTAAAGCGACATCCCCTTATTTCTCAGAAATTAACTATTGCACTTTATTAATAAACATGATCTGTTTAGTTAATTAAAATTATATTATATTAAAATATATAAAATTATATATTAAATTAAAATTAAAATTAATATATATTAATATGTAAAAGTATATTCATGTATTAATATGTAAAAGTATATTCATTCTAAATTAATATATAAATCAAAATAAATATATAAAGTTTTTTCTCACTTTCTTGTTCTCTCTGTTTCTTGGTCTCACTGTTTTTTGTTCTCTTTTGCTCTCACCCTCTCTCTCTCTCTCTCTCTCTCTCTCTCTCTCTCTCTCTCTCTCTCTCTCTCTTCCCCCTCTCTCCTTCCCTCCCCTCCCTCCCTTCCCCTCTATTGAGTTCTCACTCTTTCGCTCTCTCATACATATATACACATCCTGTCAGTCAGAAATGACAATGGAATCAACATCAAATCGAATCTAATTCGACATCGATTGTCATTTTTCACTGTATGTATAAAAAAAGATATTGAAAGATCCGAAATCTGAATAAAGAAAAGAAGATTTAAACTTTAACGGTTCGGATATCTAAATAATTGGAAACAGATCCGAAAGATTCGTTTCAATCGAATATTTTATCTCAGATCTATTTCTGTCTCGGATATCCGGATAACCGTCACGGATAATCGTGAACTTTAATTTTTAGACTTTGTTTATACCGTTTCACTTTTTTATCCAACACCAATGGCGCGATTATGTTCGTTAAACTTGTGTTTTTTACTCAGTACTTGATTAACTCCGCTATGACAGCACTGATGAACGTTTGTTCAACAGAATACTCACGTAAGTTTGTATATTAGTACAGATAATTTCGTTGAGAAATTTTATGAAAATTAACTCGTACAGGCCAAGTATTTCATCATATATTTTTCCTATTTATAATTATGTCATCATTTTATCATCCAAGGCGTTACGAACATTGACATTTGTCACCAAATATCGTTCCCTTATCGCTGAAATAAATTTCACGTCAAATATTTCTATTCCAATGGATCATAATTTATTTGCAGCTTTTCTTGTGTGTTTGAAGCAGGTGTCAAATGAATTACAAGCGGAATCATTAACGACTTCAAATATTTCTTTAACGGAGGGGATGTACAAATATTCATACGATAATTCGCGCTATATTATTTCAGACATTTCATTCAAAGTGGATGGCACAGTTTTCGATTGACTCAATATTGATTTCACAGGTGTGAAAGCCTGTATAGGATTGTCGTACGAGGCAATGTCGTTTTCTTCCGTTTTTGTTCCTCCTCCTTGAAAAGAATGTTTCGTTCTGTAAGATTTTACAGAATATATGTGTACTGTAGTATATATCAGCCTAGAGTTGATCACACTCTAACAGAATGACATCAGTGACACGCACACATGGCGTATGCGTGCGGTTTCTAAAAGTTTCGGCACTACTTATCGCCATAAGAAACGGAACGTGCCGGAAACATTGGCGATCAATCGAAGTTATTTGGATCGTTCACGATCATTTTTTGTATTCCGGTTTTTATTTTGTTCGATATCCGTAACTATCCCTTCGGGCCTCATGCTGTTAGTTATGCTATCGGAGCATTCTTTATTGGAGAAATCCAATTCCGAATTCATTCAGGAGCATTTCGTCTGGTTTGACGCAATCACACGCATTTAGTTATTTTATGCGTAACACGCAGTTCCGCGTAAGAATACTTGTGTAATACATACAAAACTTTATGAGTAAATTGAGAATTGTTATCTACAATTAACGTGCGATATCTGCAATTAAGCTTAACTCACACGGCCTTCATGGACGTGAGATCGGAATACGGAATCCAATCAGCGCGTTACGGCTATGCTGAGACTCCCAGTGCGCTCGCGGGATGTAGATCCCAACAAGCAACTCACTGGTTGGAGTGAGCGATTATCCACACTCTATTAGCTATGCAAGCTGGTTCCCGAGCATGTAACGCAGCTCACCCGTCGGGGCCAAAGATCTCTAGCCAGCATGTAGCTATCAATTACTACTCCTGCGAATCCTACCCATGACTGGGCGAGGGCAATTGCCCAGTCCCCGCGGTAACGATCTCAATTAGTCGGATCTTCGTAATCTAGACTACTTCCAATTTGTGTCGCCTACACGCGTGACATTGATCGGCCGCTTCGGGAGCCGCCGGGACGCTACTACCTGGGGACGCTTCATAAGAATCGCAATTGAATTCTCAGCAATCTGACCCTAGGTCTAGCCTCGAGATAGGGCGCCAAGTTTTCAACCTGATCAGCCTCCTTTCTGCGAAGGCTAAAATATATTGGCTTATCCTTCATCCTGAGCAATAAAGTAATTAGATAGCCTCGTGCTTTATCGGAATAAGCCGACTTTATGTAGAGCGCTGGTAAAACTCAAACTCGGAACAGTAAGTCACGAGTCAAAACGCACAAGGCATCTGATCACCTACGTCCGAAGAAAAGGTCTAGAAAATGTGAATAGTGCGTAAAAATAGTGCGACAGTCAAAAGTCGAGGTGAGCTTAATTTTCTTTAAAATAGAATAGAGATCAGCCGAGGCTATATGGCTTCATTTCTTGATCTGATTATTACATTATTTGTTACTATATTACAGATTGACTCATCTTGGCTGCCCCACAAATGTGTGAAGTCTGTAATAAAGAGTGATGAGAAGCATATCAGAGAAACAGGAGGAAGAAGGAAGAAAAGAGATAAAGTAATTATTTAAAAGAGAGGGATTATGGAATAGCGTTAAAAGAGAAAGAATTATATTCGTTTAAAATGGAGAGATCGCCAGAATAGGCGCGAGGAATTATGAATGAAGAGGATGGAAAAGTTTACTTCTCTCTTCTAATGTAGCTGTATTGATATTTCGAAGCAGTTTATAATTCAGCCAATGTTTATCAGAATGAGTTAAAACTTTGCAAGATTTTTTATTTTAATGAGTCTGCGAATCGAGGTGAGCCACAACGCGAGCAGACGAGTAATGTGCTTAAAGGTAATAAGAGCAATGGTGATTAAAAATTGACATGACAGTAGTTAGGAAATTATTTAACTTGTCATTTGGGCTTGGCGTATCATAAGTGTGAGATCAGTCAACTTATTCAAGTTCACGAGAAATAGCTGCCTCAGCTGCATTCGATAGACTTCTAAGTACTGTATGCCTGTATGCGACAGGACTTTACCAAATTCAAAAGAGCAAAAACGATGAGGTGGTCACTGATACTGAAAATGTTGCTAGCACCAACCTATAGCAACATCAGATAATCAAGATGTGAAGCCATACCGCAGATACGTGTAGGAGAATTTATTTTGCTTCAAAAAGAAAAAATGATAAGATATTATTATTATAATATGACGTACACCTCAGTTCGACTGATTAAGCATATCTATATTAAAATCGGTTATTATAAGGAATATTGCTCTAAAGGCTTAGGATGCTCGCACGGAATGCAAGAGGTTTGACTCCCGACCGAGACAATATTTTTCGCAATAAGTTTATTACAGTTTTTTAAGATTAAATTTGGGAGGATTATTAATATTTCAGATTGATTGCGTTGAAAGTCCGACAACCATATCGGCACGCAATTATAATTTTTGAAATTAATTCATTTAAATAAATATATATAATAGTTCAACATCTTAACATTCAGACTGTAGTGGCGCTTCATATTTAAAGTAATGTATCTAATATAAACAATCTTATTTTCAATCTTATTATTAAAATCGCCCATGCAAATAATGAACTAGCTATGCTTATTATAACATTATTTACATAAAACAAGTATGATTAAAGAATACGTAATTCCGAAAGAGGTGGGTTTGGAGGTTTATAAATTGAAAAACCGCCATATGTTTATGATGAAGAATTACAATAACTCCGATAATGTTGATGGACAGACCAGCGAGAGAGATGACAGAGCTAATGACACAAAAGGATGACACATTATACATGTATAAGGCGATGTCGCCATCGAGGGCATCAATACGTTTATCAGAATGGATAAAGCAGTAAGTCTATACATAGAGAACTAGAGTCGTCCGTCTCGCGTAGCGGGTCTCACTGACAGCTAAAATGTCAAATGTAGTTACAATGTATTAGAAAGCGAGAGAAAGTGAGGAATCAGCGAGTGCGAATTTATGTTAAAACATTACGTGAACAATGTTAAAAGCATTACGATAAGACGATAAATTGAACGAAAAATTTTGACTGGTAGATGCCTCAGAGGATATCAAGGAATCAGAGAGAGAAACATTTGGAGATGATGGTATGTTAGAAGATTGAGAAGAATCTTGTATATTTAACTATGAATGAGAGAAGAGGAGAAAAGATAGAAAAGATGGGAAAGATGCAATTAGTATATCATGATAAATAGCTGGCACCAAGCGTTGAAGATGCGACGAAGAGAGAAGTCTCATTCAATCTAATCCAATAATCCACCTGAAGAAACCACGAAGAAAGAAATAATTCAGGCGATGTATAACGATGGAAAGGCTGATCATCGGCACAACGGAAATACACCATTCCGTTTCGGATCCAAACATACTTCACATCCAGCGGTCTGGCTCTTTTGACCTTACTCGCAGAGTGTGTGGATCTAATCGCGTGGATCTCTTAAGAATGTTAACCTTGCTCGAATGTCAGGATGCAAGGATGTCAGGTGCAACAAGATTCCTCCATCAAACAAAGAGCAATCCATTCGTTTCTTTTTCAAATTGTGGAGAATTTCACAATAAGCGAGCGAGAGGAGGAGGAGAGCCTTGTGATCCTACGAGATGATTCAATGTCATTGTCAGTAATAGACCAGGATTGTTCATTTTATCAATTAAAATTAATAATTAACGAAGATAAAAATAATTAAAAGACGTCTAATTGAAAATTAAAATGAACGAATTTAATTGAACGTCATTCAATTAACGATTGATTTAAGCAAATTTAATTCAAACTTTTCGATTGATGTTTGATTCAGGCGAAGTTAATTAAAAGATGTTTAATTAAAAATTGAAATGAGCGAATTCAACATCATTCAATTGACGATTAATTGATGATATCATATACAGCCATATTAATTTTGGTAACACTAATTTTGTCAGATACAAGTTGTCTATTACTGACACATACTATG
>Ga0157362_1001341_pt1 | contig 10319 bp, 5 predicted proteins | sample AttlaeALBM3_FD_111480 | JGI IMG/M metagenome (GOLD analysis project Ga0157362, IMG submission 111480) | Fungus gardens microbial communities from leaf cutter ant in Ribeirão Preto, State of São Paulo, Brazil - Atta laevigata ALBM3 | ecosystem: Host-associated > Fungi > Mycelium > Unclassified ... | reverse complement strand
TGCTCCAATCAGTTTCCAAAGAGTTCAAGTTTCATCTCGACGCCAAGCAATAAACACTTCGTGAAACAGCTGTTTTGCTCCGTCTGAATTTAGTTTGAAAGACCATTTACAAAACGACGTATGAGCGTGCGCACGTTCACGCAAATCTTCTAAAAAAAGAAAAATATCGTAAATTTGCAAAACAAAAGTTTCGTTGATTAATTAAATCAATTAATCGAACTTGATTTTTAAATAATCGTTATATACTTCATCACTTTTAAAAGAGACAATCAGTCCTTCTCCTTCAAATATTAAACTTCATACAAATAAAAACTTCAGCATTTCATTTTTCGGCATTTTCATTTTTTAAATTTGAAGTAATAAATTTAGTATTAAGTAATATAATTTCTCGCGTTTAATTGATTAATGATTTTAGATCTTTAAAGTTTAAAAAGCATAGAAAAATTTTATATAACAATATTGAATAGAATCGATTTCATCCAAATTTATCTAATAAATATTTCTATCCATTTCAAATATTGTACATCGAGACATTTGTTATCAATGACAAAATAGAAGTGAGACGCCCTTTGGGCTTTAGACAGCTTTGCATCTGACTTATTCCTCTCTTCTCAATCATCGTGCGACCTTGCCAACGTTCCCCGTCCAAGAATGAAACGGGCGGAACGCTTCCTGGTGAAAAAGTCACGGGCGGAAAGAAGTGGACAAGAGAGGTTCGAGGGAATAAGCGGTTTTTGTGGCTCAGGGTGCGCGTTATTTTTGCCGACCGAAGGCCTTCATCTATTTCGAGAGAGTCACTCGTGGCTCACCCTCTAACATAATGGAATTTCTGACCCATTTATAATGGAATCATCATTATCGTGCGATTTCGTATCGTGAAACTTGCGCGCGATTGGAACTTCCAATCGCGATCACGATTCTAAAATTGTGAAATGTTTCAACGTGCACATTGGCTGCGTTCAGCGGAAAAAGCACAGCTTTGTTTTCTCTAAAATTTTTTAATACCACTAGCCTTGCCATTATAATTCCTTACTGGATTTAAATGTGTAAATTAATATATTCATATTATAAATCTTACAACAGTTGTGCAAAGCTGCTTTTTCTGCTAAACGCAGCCAATACCTCTGAATAATGGATGCATAATTCAATTCTACTGAAGAGATCGAACTTCGATAAATTATACAGGAAATTTTGTATTTTTATATATATTGGAATATATTTATTATTTAATCTATTAAGCCGCAATATTTGTTAAACTTCTTTATTATTATCTTCAATTGTTTAAGTGATGACCAATTTTTAATTGGTCATTGTAAAGATAATAATATTTTTTATAATTATACTTCTTGTTTTATTATATTTTATATCTTTGATTAATCCAAGCAGAACGCAGTGTCATAATAAAATTATAATGATATTATAGGACGTCATCATAAAAAAAATAAATTTATAAGTAATAAATAAGATCATGATGATGACCTTTTTTCTATATATTCTACTTGAAAAGAGATTGATCTAAAAAATTGCAAAGCAAAAAAGCAAGAAAAATTTTATTACCAGATAAAGATACGTGACACTGTGATATTAACCATCTGTGGTATTTTTCTATTGTATTCAAAATGTAATAATTTCAAAACTAACGAAAACGTTGCTGATGAATTGTTCGTAAATCTCAAGCCGCTCTTCAAAAACGATTAAACGTGATCTTTACTTGGAAAATAAAATGAGAAATTGTTTTCCAAGAAAATATTACGAAAAGTTTTATTTACGACTCTCTCCAAAGGTCGCGATAATAATGCCTGGCATTTCCAAATCTTCATTCTGGCTTGCGACTACTCGAGAATATCCGCGACAGAATATTACAGAGAATTCGTCTGAGATTTCACCTAGCGTTTGTTTTCACGGATGTTTCAGTAACTCGTACTGTAAACATAGAAAATCCGCGTGGCGAATCGACGATGTACGACGATGCACCTGCAAATTTGCGTAATTTCGTAATATCGCACAAAAACGATGGCACGTGACGGAACGACTCGTAACTTGGCAAGTCGAATTCGTCCGTAATACCACGAGAATGACCGTTTCATTTGATGTAATTTTCTCATTGTGAGCCAGCTGCGCGAAATTTTCTTCAGAGACAATCATCGTTAAATGATATCACTTCCGGTTCGTAACGTTATTAGCCGAGACCAGAAATATTCGACCTATTAGAACATTATTTATACTACGAAAATATAGAAAATATATAGTATACCTATAATTAAGTTATTTATTTGCTTTAAGAAGTCAAATATTCGTTGTTTCTCTTAAATGATTTAGAATAGAACAATTTGGAAATAAAAAAAGTAGGTATTCACGAAAGGAAAATTTTATCCGTCACAATGTGATGTTATCTAATCGTTAATTATTTTAAGATATCTTTTAAAGAGATATAAAACTGCGACTAGTAATAGATACATTGTTTTTTGACTCGATATTTTTTTTAACTTGCATTTCACCTCATTAATATTATGAAATGGGATCACTATTAAATTAAGCTGTGATATCATCATCATTTATTTTTGTCGTTACTCGGAATTATGCGAGAAGCGTCAGGAATTAATGAGCCACTTTTCGATCAACTATGGCCTCTATTGCGGTTTATTTTAGATCTCGTTAGTTAATTAATTGGCACCGCTTCGACAGGATATTATTTCATCTGCCCTATTAACTATTACTTGCATAGTTACCATTATTATCGTTAATGTCAGTTTATACGACAGCCAGATATTAATTCTATAATTTATTATACAATAAGATGTTGCATATTAATAAATAGTACATGAATAATATTATATTCATGGACATAGAGAAGATCTAGAGAAATTTGGGATTCAAGTTTCCTAAAAATTTTTATTTATTTTTTTATTTTTAATTATAAAAAAATACAACTTTTTTACTTACAACTTTTTTACTTTTGACTCTGAATGATTAAGTTTCTAAAACTTCTGTTAGAAGTTTGACAAAGCTTTGAGAATATCTGACACATAAAAAATTTTTGCAAGATTTTGAAAAACAGAATATATTCAGATATATACATATATATGAGATAAATGAATACTTCATTTAAAATTATGCATTTCGTTTTAATAACTGTATTTTGTCTATATTTTCTTCAGGAAAAAAAATAAAAATTGTATAGTTTACAAAATATAATATTTATTATTATTCAAAAAAATAGGTATAAGAAGGAGGATTTGAAAAATATAAAATACCTAAAAAAGCAATTTATTAATGCAAATGATGCTCATGTGACAATAGAATTGATAACCCTTTTCCCCCAAAAAAATCTTGATACACTTATGAATTATATATATAAAATAATAAAATATAATATATCGATGCCGATAGAGTTACAATTGTGAAATTTTTCAGCCCTACCGTACGACTCCTCTGGTCTTGCCAGGTGCCAAGGTCAAAAAGGATGCTCCTATCGGTGAATGTTACCTGCGACATCATCCGAATCCGATGATCAGAGCAGCACCTCATCATTACGAACCAGCTCATCCTGAAGTTGCTATGAAACAAAAGGTAAATCGACATTATAAAATCATCCAAATACATTCAATCTCTCCGACGTACTTGCAAATAAGTTCTTCTATTTTTTTGGAGATGCATTTGTCAAGTTAGGAAATTTAAATTGTATTTTATTTGCACGTCGTCTGAGCAGGTGGCAGAAACAGTACTTCAGCGTGTCGTGGGACCGAATGAAGTTCCAAAGGTTTGGATCACTTCCGTTGTTTACTTTCGTAAGCCGCTTCTGCTTCGAGAAACGCTTACGCTTTCTGGACGACCGATATATCTGCAAGAAACTTGAGTTTCGTTTGACGAGATATTCCCGCTATTATGATATTTTCTGCTATTAACTAATAATAATTATATAATCGCGATGTTTAACGCGATTATTACAAGATCCTCTGGATTCATTTGTAACTTGATAATCCGGAAAATAATACCAACGTATCGATTATACTGTGAATCGATATAGCTTGCATCAACTCCTATTTATACGATTTATATGATTAAAATTAATTGAATTGAATTATTTTAATAATTAAATTCAATTTAATTTGTGATATAAATTAACTTGATTATCAAAAAGTACGCGATGTGATATAAATTAATTCGATTACCAAAAATTCTTATTTTGAATAATATTATTTTATTGGTAAAAGTAGTGTTTTAATTGCCACTAACGTGTTTCGAAATATGAAAATTCTGGAGGTATAAGATGTAACAAAACCGTGAATAGTGATGATTATAGTTACATTATGACATTATTTTGTAATGGAGGTGTTTTGAGAATAATAAACATCGCGTGAGTCAAGCATTTGTTAATATTGCGAAATTCTGACATAATAGAAACTTGACATTAATGAAATATTCATTTTGTCCGCAGTGCCAGCAGACTAGAGTTATATTTTTTACAGCTACATTATCATAACGTAATACTGTAGTCGCAAGCGACACGACTCGAGAACATATCGCAACAACACAATATGCAACATTTTTAGTGAACATTCTCTAGTAAACATTCACATTAATAATGCGTTAATATATAAATTCCGCTTATACTATACAAAAGTTTCAAAACATCATATACTGTGATAACATTATTTTTCAAATGTTTTGTGTCTTTAAAAAAAAAGTTAAAATAAAAAAAGAAAAAGAAAAATAATCTTTTGCGCTTCTACTTACAAAATTGTCATTTTTTGGTCGTGTTGTTTCAAACCACGAGAGCTATTTCAAGCGATGTTCTATGCGATATATATCGTAAATTTTGTGTTACATCAATCGTAAACGTTAAATTGTGTCTTTCTAGATTGTCCACAAGCAATTCAACTCGCCGATCGGACTTTATTCGGACCAAAACATCGCAGACACTATCAAGTGTCAAGCGTCCGCTGTACCGTAAGTAGTCAATTTACTTATGCGAGTGTCCACTAAGTTCTCTCTTAACTATTCTTTAACCACTGAACATATTTAAGCATATACATATATATAACGAATCGCTAATGCCGTAATGCTTGCAGCAGTCACAGGTTAATACAATTAATATAAAATTGGCTTCACCGCCGAATGCCGCTCACACTCACGTAAATCGCCATCATATAATAAAAATCGTGTGCGAGAAAATCTAATTGTCACGTGAATTGAAATTAACAGGTTAATTCGCACGGTTAATAATCGCAGTGGAAGACAATAATGTGAAAGATAATTGGAGCGAATTCAAAGAAATCGAATTGATGAATTTATTCTGAGAAAAAAATGAATTTTTATTAAGCTGTATTAATCCACTTATTTTATATAGGCGTGTCTTTTAATCAAACGTCCATGATTTACGCCAAAATAATTTTCTGAGACTTGTTTTTAGAAAATAACGGAACGCGAATGAAAAAAATTATCCTTTTCGGAAGACGACGTTTCCATGAAGGCTGTAATTCGGGAAAAGAAATTACCAATTGGAGAAATATAAATCGAATTTACTCGGAGGACGCACGATCGTCGATCGTTAAACGAGAAGGGATATCGGTTTCTTTTCTCTTTTTTCCTGTACGGCTCTCTCGGATTCTTCTGATGATTGATTACTTACGTAGCGGTTTGTTTGTTTTCCAGCATTTTCATAGACTTTTCCTTCCTGAAACAGAAACAGGAAATACAGGAGCAAGCGAGAATCTTGAAAGAGCAGGCGAAGGCCGCCGCTTCGAAGAATGTGTGGCCGCAATTCAATAAACCAAATTAAAAATTGTCGAGAGACGTTCGAGACGTTTTCCGATGCTTCTCGTACGTCGGATCTACGACGGCAGAGTTTCCCGTTTTTCATATGAATCATTGGGCACGTTCTCTTATTAGAACATGGAAAATTATGCATATTGTTTGTCGAAATTGCTAAATTTAATATAAAATTTTGTAACACAGTTTAATGAGAAAAATTTTTAAATAACGAATACGAAAAATTGAAATTATTGAAAATATTGAGAAATAATTATCACAAGTCAACAGAAATATTTTGGGTATTCAATTAACAATTCAATTATTCGCGATGATGTCATTAAAATCTTACAATTGAATTATTTATCTCAAATACAGAAAATCTTTCTGATTGCTATCAATATTTGAATTAAATCTGAGTAATTAATTTAAACGATTAGTTTAATTGTCGGTAGTATTTAACACAGCGAACGTGGCCATTGAATATGCAAGTCCTTCGAATGTGCAATTATTATTTCGGGTTAGTTTGCCGTTCATTATACATATAGTAGAAATCATAGACATGAATTATTTGACAAAATTATAAATTTCGTAAGGTCTCCGTGAGTCCGTGCAGAAAAAGCTTTTCCTTTAGCAGTAAATTCTTGCATGTAACAGAGTAGTGAATAATCAATAATGTGAATACAGTAGTTGAAAATATGTGAGAATATCTACTAACTTCGTCGTTTCCTTAACGAGTGTTCGTATGCTTGTATCGTAGATATCGTGCACGAATAATTCGAGACGACTTTTGAAAATTGCGCCATTGCGGAAATCTATTTTTGCTGCTTCTATTTTTTTGAGATGACAAGCACCGCAGAAAATTTAATGGGAATAAAAATAATCTGAAAATTATATTTGCAAGAATATTAATTAATAATAAGAGTATAAGTAAAAATATATTAAGTGCATCTTTTATATATAAGATATTTTCCTCTCATTTTTTTTCATTAATATATGATTTAATTTATTCTCTTTTTTTTTATCGACAAGAAATTATCATCGCAGAATTAAAACAGAATTTTGATGGTAAGAAATAAAATTCGAACATATTTTGTTTTAAATTAAAGATATTGGAAAGGCTGCTAGTGTTTTCTCAGATCTTATTTTCTTATAACAAGAGATTATTTTTGCATCTACTATTTTTCGAATATTTTTTTTTCCAAAGATGAAAGGCGCAATTTTTTAAGTGTCTGACGAACGCGTTCTTCTTGATCGGGCATGCACGCAGGGTTTGCACGATGAGGAATGACCGCTCTTTTTCGATTGAACTCGGCTGAAGGACGCGTCTGAAAGTCGCTCTCGAACAGACTAAAGCAAACATAAGTAAATGTGCAAGCGCAAATTGGCAAATTGTAACCCCGGCCGCTGCTAACCGATCTGGATAGAAAACAAAACAAAAAGAAAAGAGAAAGATAAAAGTCACACGTGAGAGAGAACAAAAGAGAAATTAAAAGTCGTCCCCTGTGTACACATGCGGTACGTGCAGCCTGAAGAAACCGGTCAAGTACGATCCCAGCAAGAGCGAGGCGTACAAGGCCCTGCAAGAGGAAGAATACGGGGATCAGGTACAGGAAGTCAGACAGCCGGCTCGCACCGGTGTCTTCACGCCACAGAAATCGAGCAGAGTATGTAAATATGTTTTCTTTTCGGCAATTCCACGCTCAATTTTTTCGTCTTGAATCAATAAATTCTTCTCTTTTCACTGGTAAAAAAATTTTTCATATCCGATAATATTTTTAAGAATATTTTAAGCTTGTGAAGATTTCTGAAAACTACCTTTTTGTCTTCTTTGGAAATTATGCAATGAAAAATTTCAGAATTCACATACATATATAAAGAATTCTAGGAAAATGTAAACTTCCTCAGTATTTCTGAAAAATGTTCCAATTTATATAATATAAAAACTCAGAAATTTTGTAAAAAGTTATAAAATTATACACAGAAATTCTGAAAAAAAATCTAAAATTTATATAGAAGTTATGAAAAATTATATGAAGAATTTGAGGAAAAATTTAAGAGACTGATTCAATGATACTATTTGTTGTACAGGTGTACCAGGCTCCGAAGAGTCCCGCATATGTAAGTATCCGCATTATTCTCGATCAGATTCACGATCGATTTTGCGGGATGCATAGTAGAAAATATTTTGCCGGGCTGAGATCACGCGGAAATGCATTTCTCACTCGCATGTCGCCGCATGGATTCTGTGCAAGAATTTCAGAGCTGTCGCCGCAGCTGCGTAGACTATATTCTCGATGCGAATTTGAGAATCTTCACATCTCGCGCGAAATCAGTCGACCGCATTGCTCACCTTGCAGATCTGTAGAGAAGCGATGTATTGTTGAAAAAAATTTTCAACGATTTTGACAAGGAAAATATTTTGAGAATATTTCTTTCACCGTTAAAATAGCAAGATAATCATTTTTCACGTTACTCAATTACCGGGTCACTTTTTACTTCGCTATTTATTTATCGAAAAGATTTATCGATCACTGGCTCGGCACCATATACTCTTGTAAGTTACCCAACATAGCCGGACGATAAAACGGCATCGAATTATATAAGCGACTTGGCACGAGACGCTATTTCTCCTGTTCTTCTTTCTTTTTCGTCTACTGAAATACCGTGCCAAGTCATCTCTCGGTAATAATCGCCGGCCGCGTCTTACCGATGGAATATTGTTCGGAGGATTTGACACTTTCTCCTTTAAGAATTATACGCATTTTTTAACAGAACAAAAAAATTACATTTTTCTATATCGTGTTTGAGAGCAATATTAAACATTTAGACACGATTTAAATATTGGATCAAAAATTATTTCAATAAGTAGACATGTTTTTAAAAATAATTAAGATAAAATGAGAAAATTTTCATTTAAATTAAAAAATTGCTAAATATTGCTCTTATTCAACTGTATATAATATTCATTTTTAAGTCTTTATACAGAAAGTATAAATACTACAAAGTTTCGATTTGTCATTTTTTGCAGAAATTATACATTTAATACATTCTTAAATTTTCAAAGACATTTCTCGTCAAATCGTTCCGATTGTTTAACGATAATTACCTCGTGTTAATACATCTAACATACATTATCATCTAACGTTATCAGTCAAAGATGTCACCGATCTAATCTTCGACATCTGTTTCGTTAAGGGTGGATCATATAGACGTCCTTTTCCCCTCCCTTTCGTTAAGGATCTTATCAACGACTATTAAAATTTTCGCAGAAACTTGTACGTGCATTTTCTGATACTTTTACATTAAATGTTCGCCTGCTTCTGCGTAGAGAAATTAATTCATAGGATAAATGCACTCTCACTGCAATACTATATTTGTTTTTTTCTACATACTACGCATTAATTCACTACGAATATATGCATGCCGCTTTGCGAGATAGAAAATATGCCTTAATACAAAACGTAGCTCATTTGTGGAGCACCTTATAATTTGGAGACGTGGAGAGCGGTTGCGAATAACTCAATTTTCAGATAAACGTGCTCGATGATGATGGCGAGAAGATCCATCAGAGCAACAGCTTCAAGAGGATTATGTACAGTGTGCTGGGGCAGACCGAATTTTAAGCCGAACTGACGCTATAAATATATTACATCATTTATTTATATTATAAATAAATCTATATATTTTATTTATTGTACTACGCAAAAAAATAAAATGAGTGTCGAGCGTGTCCAATTTAGGCAATTAAATTACATTATTGCACCAGCGAAAATCTAGAAGCGCGAATTTGACGGAATTCTTTTTCCATCCTAAGTTCTGAACTGCTGTATATTGATGCAATAAATTAGAGTGAGACAGGTATAGTTTGTTTCACTCTAATTTACTAGTACTAGTTCAGAATTCTTCGAAAAAGAACAAACTTTCTACTTGATATTCATTGCTTACCCGATGAAAGTGCCGTGTATCTCTTAAGCGTAAAAATAGTTACTTTAATACGCGTTGTTAGTAGTACGTAGCTTGCAACATTGCATTCTATTCGAGATTAATACTTTTCGCTGGCCTGCACCAAAATAGCTTATTCCTTTCTTTCCACATATTTCGATGTATCTATTTTTTGACACTCTATTTACACACTATATTATACTTTTAACATCACGCACAATGAAAAATTAATTTTCACAAAATATGTCGAGTTTTTTTAATCCTCCTTTCCTTTCTAATATTTCAATTTATGGAATCAATTTTTCTGATTTGAATATTTGTTATTAGATAGGTATTGCATTTCTTAACGTTCTGAAAAAAATCTATACAAACAAAGCTACGTCTTTTCTTTCTATTATTTTTCAAGGAACTATTTCAAAGAGGGCAAGATTGATCACGACACGTGGAGACGATGAGACAATTTAATTCAATCAGCAATAATACGCTACAATATCGGGTGTAATATCAGTGATGTTTGCTAAATAAAATTTTTAAATGTCAAACATTATTTGTTTGACAGAAAATTTCTTTTAAGCATATACATGTTCCGTGTATTGTTACAATTACGCATATATGATGGATGC
>Ga0157362_1001340_pt1 | contig 10321 bp, 4 predicted proteins | sample AttlaeALBM3_FD_111480 | JGI IMG/M metagenome (GOLD analysis project Ga0157362, IMG submission 111480) | Fungus gardens microbial communities from leaf cutter ant in Ribeirão Preto, State of São Paulo, Brazil - Atta laevigata ALBM3 | ecosystem: Host-associated > Fungi > Mycelium > Unclassified ... | reverse complement strand
TTTCGGCATCTCGCGCAGGCGAAATGATTCCCCAGATTTTTCCGGGCCATATTAACTCACGCGATCCCACAAGAGCCAGCGGAGATAATTGAAATATTTACAACGGCAAAGACGCGTGCTCGTCACAATAAGGATTTGGAAATGATCGTATGAGCGTCCAATTAAACAGCGAGAGGCGAATTAAGACTATTGTAAAAATCTATATTGGATGTTACTGAATATTTAACGGGGATCTAAGGATAATCTACTCTTACATATCGAATGCTTCATAACGATAATGTGGACAATTATAAACGAATCATAATTTGAGATAATTATATACAAAGCTTATATAACCAAAGATAAAGATTATATAACTCTAGTATGACAAAGATTCATAAAAATTATCTACTAAATAAAACATAACCTCAATATTCCTCAACTGCTTCAACAAATATGTAACAAGGACACAATATACACAGAATTCCTGCATTATTATATCAAATTTCGCCAGCCCGGAACGCTTCAGTGTTTAGAACGGCTCTGATATATAATTTAATAATAATAATATGGATAATTATAAATAAATTATAATTTGAACTTTCATAAATTCAATATAATACAATCAGAGCCAGAGATTACGTATGTTCTGTATAAGGATAACAATTCATAAAAATTATCTATTAAATCAAAAGTCTCCTCAACTGTTTCTTAAGCGCTTCAACGATTATATAACAGAGACAAGATACAGAGAATTCTATCAGAGAATTATATCAAATTTCGCCAACCCACAGGATCCCATGTTTTAGAACGTCTCTAATAATTTTGTAGTGATAATATGGATAATCATAAATAAATCATAATTTGAAATCATTTCATAAAAAATTCTATATAATATAATCAAAGCTGAAGATTATATACGTCCTATAAAGACAAAAATTCATAAAAATTATCTACTAAACAAATAGTGTCCTTATTGTTCAATCACTTCAACGATTATATGACAAAGATACATGGCATAGAATTCCTGTATTATTATATAATACACAAATCATATCAAATTTCACCTACCCGGAGCGCCCTAATGTTTTAGAACGCTCTGCTGAAACAGGCTTTATAGGGATAGCAAGTTTCTCCCCGTTAACTTCATCGTCCATATAATGCATACGGGTCGCGCACTGGCGCCCACTACGCAGGCGCATCGAGAAATTAATTATTAGGTCCTCTTGGGAAATAATTGCGGAGTTTTGAGCGTTGATTTCGCGACGCCCGCGCGAGCGTATCGAAATCACGATTATTTATCTGTTGTAATTTATGGCGGTTATCGCTTACGATGCAGAGCTCTCTCACAATTTATTGCCGACAATCGCTACTTCTTTGCTTTCCTCGTTTACTTATTATTAAAAGGGAAGTTTTTTAATAGATTTTATATATACACATCCTACACGTGATACTTGCTTACGAGATTTTATGTCGCAAAGTAATCCTGAATTATATTACAAAAATATATAAAATAATATAATAGAAGATAGTACATTTTATGCATAACTGTATTTATCTTAATTGGATTTCTTTTTACGTAATTATAATTTCAAAAATTATATTTAAAAAATTCATAATGTAAAATCCATTTAGTAAAATTCATTAAATAAATCGCTGCTCTTCACATTTTAATAATTTTCATAATAAATAACATTGTTAATATTTCGCTGTTCATCGCTGTCTGTATTTTTTGCATACATAATTAAATATCTCTTAATAATTTATAAAATCGTTAATTAAACTTTTTGTACATATTAATGTTTTTATTATCAAGTATTGAGGATTATATTTAATCTCAGCACGAGTATGTAATAAGTTTGAGAATTTTGAAAGTTTTATATTTACCTAAATACTCCAACAATTCAACATATATCCTCTTAATTAATTAATATATTTAAATTGGATTTTCTTAAATTAAATTTATAGATAATAAAGTAGAATTTAAAAATATATAGACAATTCTCTAAAAATAATAACTTTTTTTCTTTTTGTTGTTAATATTTTGTCAAAAATAGATTGCATTGCAGTCTAGATTGTCATTCATTATGCAATTTTAATTATTGATATAGCATTATATTCAATAATCATCGCAATAACGAATTATCATCTTTAATAAAAAAATTCTTATGCAAAGTATTCATGTTTATAAACTGCAACGAGTCTCTCGTATTGAACGTTGTTTCTAACGTAACCAGAAGAATAAGCTTAAGAAAATTGTAGAAAGGTTTGCCTCAATGAGAGAGGAGAAAATTTGTACGAAAGCAAACGGACAGAGAAAGGACACCCGCTGAGACTGCTCTAAACTGAAAAGATGAGGAAGGAGTCAAGAGAAAGTGAAATAAACGCGTTGACTAGAGGAGCTAACTACACCGACATCCTTGCTGTTTCCCCGCTCGACGGCGCATCACCGCTGGCAGGAAACATTGTGCAACAGCTGCAAAAGGAAACAACACAGCCGTTTTCTACCTCGGCAACATGCTGCCGCTCGTAAAATTAAATGCAATTGCTGCATTTCGGTAACATTTTAATGGCGTTACGTTGGCTAAAGTAAACAAATATATAAGTGTACAAGTTGTAAGATTTATTTTTTATCATGAATTATGATAATCGTTTTTCCATACAGTTTCAGATTAAATTTCTTTATGTAAAAAAACGCTATATTGTTATAACAATAGCTAGTATAGCCTTTCTAAAACTGAAAATAAAAATAAAAGAGATTGATTTAATTAATAAATTTTAAACAAAGTCCTAAAAATTTTTCAATTAACACTAACATATTTTTTTTCAACTTACTTTCAAGTTTGCGACTGCAAGTAAAATATAATTTAATCTTTTAATAGACTATGCTTGCTAAACCAAGCGTTGAATACAAAAAATTCAACAATAGTATTCATTTTCGTAGACAATAGCCGAAATTTTAAACTTCCGCAGAATTAAAAAAATGAAACAAAAAATTTTAAAAGTACAGCAAAAATATGTTAATAAATGTTTTTTTTTTTTTAAACAAAAATAGTTTCGCTTGAAATAATTTAAAATAGCAATAAAAAATATCGTATTACTGCCATTTCAAAACGTTTCATTGTTTTAAAGTGTCTTATAATATAATATCGTCAAAAATCATTTTGAATATTTCCCTCGATAGATTTCTCGATATAGATTTAGTCGAGAGATACGTTCAGTATGACGTCACTTCGCATCCGTATCCTATTTAAGAAGGATGTTACGGCGGCTCGCGTGTACGTCGGATACTACGCGTTCTGTTCCGTGACAACGTAACGTATTACTATTTACATAATAGAGAAAGAGAATGAAAACGAAGGAGGGTGGAAATAAGCAAGAGGGAGGCAAAGGATGAAGGACGCCGTGTGCCTGTCTAACCCGACTAACTCGAGTCTACGGCACACCGCAGGGAAGAGAGGCCGGAGAGATATAAAACGCCATCTCCGTCTCTCGTCTCACGTTTTCCAGGGAATGTTTCGCTCGGGTAAAGTCCGTAAAAAGGAAACGTAAAGGCCGCCGAGCCTATTACAAGGAAGGAACTTCTACACTTCGCGGTGTGCGTGAAGGAGTGTATACGTCTCAAAAGAGGGTAGAGCTTCCTTCCTTCGCTTACCGCAATCGTCCACGATACTCAAAATTTATATGTTTTTAGTGAGAAACTAATAGTGTAAAATATCAATCTTGTATTATTTTGCTCATCCATTTTCAATAAGTATATTAATTGAAATCGCAACTGAAACAACTGAAACTTATAAATAAAATTGTTAAATAAAATTTATTATAAAAATAAATTATTAATAAATAAAAATATTTTCTATATTTGTAAAAATTGGCACTAATACACAATAATTAATATAATAATAATGACGAGGTAAAGAATTGCCTCTGCAAGAAATTTAAGTCCGAAAAGATTATTACACAAAATCGTATTGCACATATAATGTTTTCGATCAAAGAAAGGAAATTAATCAAATGATTTCTCGGTATATTTTGATTAAAATTCACTTTTAAGAAATTTCATAATAAGAAGTGACAATGCAATAAGATTTGTAAATAAAAACTATTTACATTAACTGAGTAAATGCATCGTAGGTACAGAAACGACATTAAACAGTATTAAACGTCAGAGATAGTTGCAATAGAATATTCCCATTGTGGTAGTAGTAATAATTAATGTCATAATATCCGTCACATTGCAAAATCGTTTTATCCTTTATTACGTTGCCTCGCAAGCGACATGCGCTTTAAAGGGACTGTCGGTTAATTGTGTACATTTAATAAAGCGAGTAAATACGATACGATTAAACAATTTATTTGCATATTGTTGGAAACGCGCGATAAACGTATTCGTGTTGAATAGAAGAAACTGCAGGACGAACATACGCAAGCATTCCAAAAACAATGTCAATATTGATTGTTTTTCACCTCTCTATGCAATTCACCTCATTTTGTAATAAAATTATTGAAACTCCGTAATATATCAGAATAATGACTTCAAAACTATATGATTAGCTAAATGTTTATTTTTCAGAAAAATAATCTGTAATTTCTTCTGAAAATAGATCTTATATGACTTATTTTTAATTTCTTATATTTTTATGTAGAAAGAGTATTCCCCTAATATAGTATGTTGTATTTTCGTTATTAAATTTGTGACTGTCATACATTATTAATTTATATAAAAATAATTAATCTGAGCGATGTAATATAATTGCAACATTTCTATTTTGTGTGCTAGTAATTTCAAAGCAGTAGTTTAACGAGTAGTATAGTTAAAGGGTTCATGAGACACAGCTACTGTTACCATACTATCTCGACTGAAAGGGCAAGAATGACGGAGTGTGCGCTTTACGGTAGCATGCTAATTTTCTCGTCAAAATGAAAGACGCCTTTCTCGTTGGTCGCCTCGTGTTATCATTTCCGCGCAAATTGCACGAGCGCCGGACACGCCTGTAACGTCGAGGGACAGCGGCGAATTATTCAGAATCGGCGATCTGGCTTTCTCCATCGAATTGTCCACTCGATAAACCAAGTGAGCCGCACGCGGGGATGCTCGGCACGATGGTACCTAATGTAATCACCATAATGGCCACGCCAGAATCACCCTAGAGCTCTACACCATCGGTAGTAGCATCCCAGACATTCCTGTATCACTGCACGATCTGGATGGTATGGGCAGAGAGAACTGAGACGGGAGGGTGAAAGACCATTGGAGAGGGGATATCCTATATTCTCGGAGGTTCCCTGTTACCACACTAACAGGCTTTTAAACAAGGACGGTATATCCGCCTAGAATCCTTTATCAGCAATATCATAAGTGTGGCAATAAAACGACAAAGTTCTTGCAAGGTTTTACTAATAGTATAAATAGTAATACTTAGAAATGGACTTTCTCATCAATTTTTTCCTGTTTTGTTTTTATTTCTAAATAATTGTTAAATTCAGATATAATTATATATAGCAACTGCACTTTACCGAATAATACTTTATGTGTTTTAACTCGAAATTGTCAAAGATACAAATTTTTATTTGAAACTTATCCTATCATAGTTTCAGCACTTGCTATTACACAATTGTCTTCATGAAAGACTAGAGTATAACGCGAAAATATTTAAAATTTCTCATCGCTAATCTCTGCAATTTGGTACTATTATCTTGTATTACGCTGTACCAACAACACTTTCCTAGCATTATACTAAAGTGGCCAGGTTATCTTTTATATGAATACAATAAGCCATGTTCTCACAACACATTTAACTCTAAATGTTGCCGTTTGATTCTCATTTCGTGTCTACATTTAAACGTGTCTGCAGTGTTAGACAAATAAAACGTAAAACTAGACAGTCGCGTTTGGCGGAAAATTCGTGGTGCGAATATGGCTCTCTTTGCGTTCCGCTGTGCGAACATCGCATGTGTGTCCGTATCACGTATGGGAGGTTGGGATCCATGAAAATGCCAAGCAGCGTGTTTAATGTAGCGATAATAGCGTAATCGGATTCCTCGCGTCGATGTTACGACGACACCGCGAATTACGAGAAGTAGCTCGCATTTTGTGACACTGAAAACCGATTGTTTGTGCCGCTTTTGTTGTGCAACGAAACGCAGACCAGTACAGAAACGATTATAATGAACTACAATTGCAACATTGTTTTTTATCATCCGCGACGCAAAAATAATGTATATTGCTGTCATTGTAATATATGAGTGCACGAAAGTGTAGCCAGCATATAACAGTTATTATCTCGTGCAAAAAAAAACGTGAAAAAATTGAGTTTTACAATGAAAAAGATTTAAAGATTTTAATAAATATTTCAGATTGTTTTAATCACTAAATAAAAATGTTTTTTTCCATGACATATAAAAATGTCATCTTCGCAGAACTGATAGCGACGTAGCTTTCGCGGTACAGCTTGCCATTTGTTCCGTGTCTACGCGATAACGACAATTTTATTATAGTTTTTACGATGCTGTCCTTGTGATGTGGACGTATCTAATCCACAAGTGCAAAATCCTGTCGCTTATTCCACCGCAAAACGTGAGAGAAAGACTGACTATACGTGCACTTTGCAGTTTATCTTTCTACATTATTTGGGCATCAATGTTTTAATGTTTTCAGAAATATTTTTGTATTTTATTCAACTTATCGAATGTTTGATTGTAGAGGTATGAGGTAAACAAAAATGTGCCGTTATTTTACACTTAAAATATATTGCCATTTTTTAAAGGTGACAAAAAAAACTATATAAAAACTGCTCAACAAATAAACTTTGTGTTCAATAGAATCAGAAATGATCTGGATATCTGAATATTCTATATCTCTTGAATTTCAGTTAAGCGAAAGTTTCCTGGAACATTCAGTACGATAATAAATAAATGTCTTTTGACCACGCAGGAAAAGAAAATGACAATTTTATCATGATTTTTATGATATCTTATGTTTGATAGTCGGTAATAAAATTAAATAGAAATGTATTCCTAGTGACTATATGATACACATAAACGTATCTGCTTAATGAACATAACGAACATGATAAACTGACAAAATGTTAAATTGCCCATAATATATGTATAGTTCCAAATTCTCTCTTGAATGCAATATGATTAAATCCGTGTAATCGGATAGGCGATTAAAATAATTGGAATAAGTACATGATAGCTAGCTTTCCATTTCAATCATCAAGGATAATATTATATTCGCGATATATATATATATATATATATATATATATATATATATATGTGTGTGTATATATAAAACTTATCTGGAACATAACACATATCCTTTCCAAAAAAAATCTGAAATTTCTACGTACAGAAGGAAAAAAATAATTTATAATATATGAACACACATTTTTAAAAAGTCAGCTATTGTGGAGAACTTAATTATAACTGGATCATGCTTTTTAATTTAAAAAATGAATTAAAAATATAACTTATGTTAGACTTAAAGTTGTTAGATCAAAAATATTGTTCGACCATGCAATTTCTGTTTGCGATCAGCCTTGGCATTAATGATATTTTTCTAATAGCTTCAGTGGAAAACGAGCAAACTGACATTACAAAGCGACGCAAATATCACTCCATTATGGGTTATACAGTTAACGATCGTTTTATTACAATTTTTACGGCATATTTCTTTCTACGTGGTCCAGAACACTGGCTCCCTTTTCCTCATCCCAAGTTCGTGCCTAAGCAAATTATATATGATCTGCTAATTAAGATATTCTTTATATTGGATGATTTATTTAAAGTTACGATGCATATCTTAAAAAAACAATAAATATCAAATAATTCGTATAGAAAAAAGCCTAATTAAAGAATTATATAAATGCAATTATAACCTTAATATCAAAATAATATTCTTCACAATATTTTTATGCATTTAATTTCAAAAACGTTGAAAATTAAAGCAAAATGTCTTGCGCGTCCATATATTAATTTTATATTTTTCATCCAATATTATCTCTGTTCAAAAGAAGCTGATTAGCCTGACAGAGTGGTTTTATCGAAATATAAAATTGTTAATTGACAGATCTTTAGAATTATAATTAAAAATACTGATCTCTTTAAAATTAAATGATTTTGTAATTAAATTTTAGTTTTATCTTTAATAAAAATTTTTTTTAATTTGATTTGGCTAAAACGTTCAAATTTGTTGAAATAACCTGCATAAAAAATGCATAAATATGATATGCCAGCAAAAGCAAAGAAGGAAAATAGACGAAAGAAAATGCTACATTTTTTATTTTCCAATTAAATATCCATTTAATTCCATAGAAAGTCATCCGTAAAAATAGTATCGGTAAACAAAAAAATAAAAATGATTAAATAAAATCGATTTTTTCTTAAATTTTTTACTACATACTTCGAGCATTTCTTGCTAGTCTCAAAATAAATAATCAGATAATAACACAATCGATATCAATTTGATTCAAGAAATGTTAATAAAAGCTATTAAATCTCATCGTATTTACTTCAGCTATATTAAGACTCTAACATATAATGATGAAAATAAATCTTTACGCAAGAACAAGAAATCAATTTTTGCTACATTATCGATTTTTACATTCAATCGATTATTATACATTAGAACGAAAAACGAGTATTTCAAAAAAATATTTAAATATTGTAAAAGTACCTACAAAAACTTAGAGTGGTAGATTAATACTTAAAATAAAATATTTTAAGAAATATAAAATATGTATTCAAAGCTTTCAATGGCCGTAAAAAAAAAAATATTCTCCGAAAAGCAAATATAATTTTAATCTTAATCTTTAATCTTAAAGAGATCCTAAAGCAAAGTTCGAACGAAGTCACCAAAGATCGCGTCATGCATCGATATGTTTTTATATGCTACTACATCAATATCTCATGCAACTTATAAAACACGCAGTCGCACATTCGTGCCAATTTTCGTATAACAAAATTTTCGTTATGGTAAGCGTCTAAGAACTTGACATTGTTTGTTCATGTAAACTACGTGTCTGGGAACCACTATTTCGTACAGATTGCAAAGCTTTCATATCAAGTAAATATTGTCACGACTTGACAGCTGAGACGCTATATTATACTAAGAAATGATAAAAAATATATCAATTTTGAAATTTTTGATCATTTCATAGACTCCACTTCCCAGTCACGTATTAATGCATATACTTTAATCCTGGAAAAGGATTTTCGAATCGGTGAAAGAGGAAAAAAGTATTTGTTATACAAAAATTATATGATTTAATCGGTAAAACAAGAGGCTTTAGGATCCCCTTAATGATATATTTGCACATCTTCAAAAATAGAGTAAAGATATATATAAAGAGATATACCTACATATGACTCACATCCTTTATATATTCTTTATATATCCTTTATATAGCATGCATGTGTAAAATTATTTTTACTTTGTATAACACGGCATAGACTAAAATGGAAACGCGTTGTGCAGTCCAATTATGCAGTGTATATGTTATTCCTACGCGCAAAGCTAGTTGCCGGGTTTTGGTCGCAAAGGATGTTGTTATTATTGTCGCGGCGAGAGGAAAGAGGACTCAGGTGCGTGGATAGCGAGAGAAGCAAGCTAGTTAGATGCATTAACAGTACGCGGATAACTTTCGCTTAAAGCGTGAGTATCCATTCGTTTGCACCAAAGTTTCTTCTTTCTGTAGAATTTGCTCGCTTCCGATTTCATAGCAAACGCGAGTTGGATCAACGAAGTCATTCGTCAGAGGACACAAACTGAATTCTCTGTTGAAGAGTGAAGGCTGAAAAACTTTCTAATTCCTTGTTACGCTCGTTATCTACACTTTATAATGCACAAAGAGGAAATATCATCACCAATCTGAAAGCGGCAACGGTCAATTTGGTAGCTAGACTTGAGTTACGTATAAGCTTAATACGTACAAGTTTAAACTTTTAAGTGCAGAAATAAAAATATTCTCCAGAAGTAAAAATACCACTTGAGCTATCAAACGTTACAATTAATTTGTTTTATTAAAAAAAAAAAAAATGTGTTATTGAAAGATTCCTATGAATCACATCATCTTGATAAGTATATATTATATACACTCTCAAAAAAAGTGGAACTTGTAAAGTGGAACTTGTAAAGTTTTTTTTGAGAATCCATATTTACTTATTATCGATGCTTTGACAGTTTATATATTAAATTAAAGAGTTAATAATGTACAAATTTATAAATAAATGTTAATAAACGTTAAGAATTAACAATTAAGTAAAGAAGAGATCTTATCAATCTGAATAGGATCTTAATGCTTAAATAATATATCGATGTGGATTTATCCAGCTCAAC
>Ga0157362_1001339_pt1 | contig 10321 bp, 1 predicted proteins | sample AttlaeALBM3_FD_111480 | JGI IMG/M metagenome (GOLD analysis project Ga0157362, IMG submission 111480) | Fungus gardens microbial communities from leaf cutter ant in Ribeirão Preto, State of São Paulo, Brazil - Atta laevigata ALBM3 | ecosystem: Host-associated > Fungi > Mycelium > Unclassified ... | reverse complement strand
TTTGTTTATGTTAGAACAAAATGCATTTATTGCAAATCTAATTAATGTTTATTTCCTATAAGTAAAATTTGTTTCATAAAAAAATTTTCCGAAATACGAATACTTTTGTACACTTACTATATGTATTATAAATTATGTGTGTGTGTGTGTGTGTAACATATATTATATTATGCATATATTATATATATATATATATATATGTGATACACATATCAAGCAGATCAGAATTCTTGAACGTGTCTCCATATCAAATTTGGACCTTATCTAATTGGTCCCAGAGAAAGAAAATTTCGTCAAAAGGCAGAACATGCAATATTATTTATTAAGATATTGCTAATAAAAAATCTATCGATTACTCATTATAAATTTAAGTGTAGCTCGGCATGTGAAAAATCTACTCTATGCCAAATTTATGTGGACTGTTTGAAATACTCCACACACAGATCGTCAGCTCTTTATACGTGCGACTGAAAATAACACATGCATAATATATTATTGTAAAATTATAAAAATTTAAAATTTAAAATCGATACCTTATATACCTTAAATATGTATACACTCTTTAATTAATAATAACACAAACATTAATAATAAACATTAATGCATAAATCTTATTTTTAACATTTTCCATCATTTTAAACTGATAACAGAAAATGTTAAAAAGGTTTAAAACTTTTAAAAGCAAAGTCTAAAGAAAGTAACTTTTTTTGCTGTATGTGATTTCAAAGTCAAAGACTTTTGTCAATATTATATAATCGACTTGGAAATGGCACCACTTGTGGAACAGGATGCACAACGTAGAGAAAAACTTGGAAAGTTTTTAAAATTTTAAATGCTTCTCTAAAAATTGCGCTACGATTATCGTTTTGCGAAGTCATTTTGTCATTTTCATCGTCAATTTAAAGCCTCCCAATTTTATTTTATCAATGATAATAATTTAATATTTATCATTTATGGACAAAAGAATACTTATAAATAAATAAAAATAAGTACATTTTATTAAAAAAATGTTGAGCTTAAAAATTTTTTTATTTAAAAAAAAATTTAGCGTTTCGAAAATATGACATTCTAACGATTTGATCAGAAAATTCTTTGAAAGAAACACATCGAAGAAACCGAAGGTTAAAGGAAATACAAAATATTGAAAGTCGATACTTCAAATACTCACCTGATCGCTTTCGTTCAAGAAACTGCATAGCTTTAATACTTTCAGTAGTATTCTCTACTTTTAATACTAACTTCCATGAAAGGTACTTTAAGTTTTTTAAATGCAACGCCGGCATATACGACAATTTCATGCAATCTGCGAAGCAGCAGCCTATTCCTGTAATACGCAGAGCGTCTTTGAAGACAGCAATGAAAAGTAATAAGTTAGGAGATGATTGAAGCAGAAAGGGAAATGGGTTAAGTGCAGTCTTCCAGCACAAGTAGTCTTATCACATGATTCAAATCGTTCATTCCCGATTACATTCCCTTTGTGTAGCAAGAATTTTCAAAGATAATGGTAGAAACAGTGCAACTAACATTTCAAGTGTATATATACAATAAAATAATAAAAATAGTTTCAATGAAACATACATATGTATTATTATATTAATATGTATACAGGATGTTCCAAAAATTACTATAAAAAGAATTCTTTATTATTAAGTTATGTCTTTTTGATAAACTTCAAATTTTTCTTCATTTTTGCTTAAATTTCAATTTTGATTGAATAAAATTTTTAACATTTGAGTTAAAAGACTATAATGTACAGAGATGTTGAAAAGTAACCTTGAATTTTTCCATATTTTTTTGAAAGCCTAGAATAGTAAAAAAACTTGTGCTGAATAAAAAAGACCCAGGTTGCAAATGGAATAAAAATATGATTGCATACGGAGAGAAAAATTTATATATAAAACTTGCATAGTCACCTTTACGGTTGCTATTAGTTTATTTTTCTCTCTGTACATATAATTTTATCATGTTATCATCTGTTACATTTTACATCAAGGAACTGAAATGCAGCCAAGAACCGAAATTCGATTGTGGACGCAAAAATGCTTGCCTCAGAACGACTATGTCGTTTCTGAGGTGTGTAAGTAAGCGGGTAAGCTCGTTTCCTTCTCATAGTTTAGCGCCAGCTCTGGATCACGCACTTTGCCGGCAAGTTAGCGGCAAGTTGCCGTCTAGTTCAGGCTTGTGCTCGTATACTGAACTGCAGGTGCAACCGGTTTGAGAGAACTTTGACATGTATTATACTCGGTAAGTTGGAGTACTCGCAACCACTCCTTGCGCACGATATTCCCCGATCGCGATCTAATCGCTTGGCTGGTCGAGAAATTCTGGAAATTCAGAAAATCATCTTCTAAAAAATCTGCCGGGTAAATTGTCAACAATTTTCTGAAATCTTCTATCTTTTCTTCTCTAAATAAGACAAAAGCTGAAAAGTCAAGAAAATAGAAAAAGAAATTTCTATTATCTACTATTGTTTTCAAATCTTCCCAACTTTTTTATATATCTACTCTAAAATTCTCGGTTATATTTAATAAAAAAACTCGAGAGCTTCCTTAACCAATTCAGAAGTTCTCTAGGTTTACGAATTTAAAGGTAGAGAAAGTTGACCGAATCGTGAGAAAAGAATTTCTATCGGATAGCCATTTGTGTGATGTCCAAAAACTTTTGAGAAAGTCAAGAGAGTCTTTGAAGCTACGAAACTCAAGTGCAAATCTAATGCGGCATCCATCGGGAGTATCGTACATAGCCATTGAACCAAGTTAAATTTGCCATTAGTGGATCGGAGCTTACTTTAGAGGATATGGTCCATCTAATGGGCGAGAAATTTTACTGAAAATATTTCCACTCACTACTTAAATCATGACTTATTTGAATTTTTGTAAAATGATGAAATAAAAAAATTTTAATGATAAACGTAAATTGATACTTTAAAAAAAGATTTAAATCTAAAAAGTACGTGGAAGATAGATATTTCGCTTGTATTAATCATTTTATATATAAATCAATCAACTTATTTAAAATGGGGATTCAATTATTTCGGCTTACAAAATCCGCAACTTGTTAGATATTCAGATTTTCCAATCTTCGCGTTTCCCGATCGTCCTGTGGTTTTGCATTTTTCTGCACAGGAAGAAAATAGATTCACGTTGGAGGTAGAATGTCGCGGTCCGGCCGCGCGATTCTCTCGAGAATCTCTCTCTCTCTCTCTCTCTCTCTCTTCATGTGCAATACTATGCCAGGGTTGCAATTTCTCGAGAACATTCCCGCTGCATCCTTCGGAGACCTCGGTTCGTTCCACTTGCATCCTGGATTCCTTTACCCTGGCGAGGTTCAAGATTCCTCAGACACGCTCTGGTCTCGTCTGACGAATTACATTTCCTGAGATTTTGTCACGTTATCTTCCAAAAGGAAGTTCTCGTTGTTAGCATGTGCCATCTAAGCGGTTACTCGCCCCAAGGCGCACTCACATTAGTAAAGTCTCGAGCTTCGTAAAATTCAACCCGATAAAACATATATTTCTCGCTCACTAATTCTAACTTTTGCCCCGATGTCGAAAATACTGATTTTGAAACGCAAAGTTGCTCAACTTTCTATATATAAGAAATTACTGAAGTCCGTTTCGCAAGTTTTCAAAACGTGAACACGTCTAAAATTTTTTTTAACTTTTAAAGACTTCAACGAGGTTCAAAAAGAAAAAAATTAAAGATTGTACTTAGTAATATAATTAACAGCATAAAATTTGAAATTTCAAGATAAGGCTAAAAGAATTTGATTATTTAGAAATGCAAAACTTTTCATGAATATTTATACTCTTTTTTTCTTTAATTTTACTTCTAATTAAATTTCTATTTTAACTTAACTATTTCCGCAAGTGCACAATTTAATTATAAGTCTTTGAATTCTCATTGCGATATATTATGTTATAAATTTTTAATTCCCATTATAAAACTTGCAATATCTGTACTAAACAATAATCGTAGAAATTTCCAGATATTCTGACTCTTCAAGTTCAATGCAAGATTTTCTAGTCGACGAGTGAATGCGAGCTTAGCATTTCCTAGCTGTGTCAGTTAATCCTTGGTTTCCCGATAAGACTCTGAGGCTCGTCGAAGCTCGATTTATCGTGGTACAATATGTCGCAAGCCAGTACTTGCAAGCTCGGGTTCGAAAAGGGACGATCGATCGCTGAAACGCAACCCCTGTAATTTGTTCACATAAATTCGCTCTCTCCAACCATGCTAATATATCCTGTACGCACGAACCATCTCTAAGGGATTAAAAGATATTGAAAAACGGAAATTTTGAGGAAGCTTGGACATATTACGTAAAATTACATTTATAGAATACTATTAGAACGCTCTCTTTGCATTTCAGTTTCGAAATAATTGATAAAATATTGGATTTTTTCCAAATTTCTAAGTTATTATTAATTTATGTTATGAAATAATTTTGATAATTAGACATAAGAAATCCATGAATCCAAAGAAATGCCTATTAAATGTTGTATATAAATTGGTATAACATGTTATATCAGTAATATCGAAAATGTACGTAAATAATACTTACATTTTAATCGGAATTGATTTAAGTCATAATTTGATAGAGCTCTTAAAATTCTACTTATAGAAAGATATTAGACGTATAAAAAATAATTTTAGTATATAAAAGATTTAAAAATTTCTATGTAATAGTTTCAAATTTGTTAGAACTTTCTAAACTTTTCATCCTTTTGCGTATTAAGAATAGTCGTTAAAACTCTTAAAAAGCCAGAATTTGTAAGGGAATACTAAAGAAGATTTTTTTTGCGTAAATTAATTTAACAACTTAGTAAATTTAACTTTAAAAGTTTTATTTTTCACGTCACTGGTTTTCTCGCACCTCTGGACATATATTGAGATACTTAGACTGCTAGATATATAAGTTCTGATAGACGAGGCAACAGGAGCGGGACATAAAAACTATCGTTTCGCTACTCTTTCACAGGCTCTACTTCTTCGCGGGTATATCGGAGTCCAGGTGTAAATGAGAAAAAAGTAGAGTTCCTTGGAAACTTTCGGAGCAAAGTCCTCCTCCATTACACTCTCATTCGTTCTCTGTATCTCCACAGTTTTGGGTTTCTAGATGTTGGTGAAATATATATGTATATGCATTTGTATATGCAACAGCGAACAAGGTGCTCCGATATTATCAACAATAACATGCGTCAACATGAGGCAAAATGTTAGTTACGAACTAATATTAAGTTATAAAGTAAATAAACGCGGTTACGTTACTGTTAGCTTTAAATCATAAAATCTAATCAGGAATAATTCATGCATCATTGCGATTAAACGCTTCGATGCCCAAAAGTTTAATCACGTTTACTTCCTCTTTAAGTTTACTTCTTCTGAAGAGACATATGATGTTGTCAATTTGTAATTAAATGAATTAAATTCATAAAGAAGCAGAAATGCTACTTTTTAATTAAATAACATACTAGAATAAATTTCACATATAAATTATACAAAAATATAATAAAAATATAAACAAATAATTTAAACAATCATAATCCTTGCTTATCCTCGTTATTTTTTGTTCCTCACCCGCTATTATATGATCATTCGCGTTTTACACTTCTATTAACGAATTACGTCGTAATAGATGATTCTCAACCGCATTTTTACTTAATTTCAACCTTCTAGTATACGATTAAAAAGCGAAATAACAATAATAATTGATGAAATTATATAATTTTGATACGTACTTTACTGAAATGAATGACTCCACAAAGGAAAGTAAGAATTAACTTAAAAAATTAACTTAAAAATGTATTTCTGCCATAAAATGCTGATGATATTTTTGTACTGATTATATAACACTGTATCTTTTATTATCAATTATTTTGAATAATGATTTTAAAAAGTGTTGAAAAAAATATCGAATATTAAGTAGACAAATTATTGCATAATGATATTAATTTTTCTTTTTTATTTCCATAGAAAAATAAAATTTTAATATTACTTTCTTTTATTAAAATAAATCTTGCAGATTGATTATAATAATTCAATATGATTTGTTTGTTTGTACATTGAATAACTGACAGGACACTGCTACACGAAAATTATAATCGTACATGACAAACGAAGTGACGTTTTGTGAGCAGTAAAGTTTATATTTCATTAAGGACATTGAAATATCTCAACAACAAAACAATGCGAGTGACATTATTTACGGCAGCACTAAATTTTATGTTTAAACAACGATGTTACGATGGCCGCGTTTTTTTCCTACGGCCGCGGTTATTAAATAACCAGTAATTTAATTGCCGCCATTAATTTTGCGAGCGTTCTCTCTATCATTCGCATTTGCCGTCGCTTGCGCGCGTTATGAAATTCTTTCTCGGGAATTCGCAATAACCAAAATATAAAGGTGTGTCGCGGTGTGTAGCATGAAAGAGCTCCAAATGCACTCGGTTCAATGTACTCGGTGACTTTTCACAATATTCAATAGTATTTAATAATCATAAAGTAAAAGTGAAAATCAAAATCTTAGGGCGAATTTTATCAAAATCGCTTTAACGATTTCAAAGTGCACACGATCGATCTAACGGATTTAATAAACTATGTACTGTATAATAAACATATATTTTTACAAAACTTTTTTACTACATGTATTATTTGTAATAATTAGATTATTTTATAGTAGATTAATTATAATAAAGAAAAACAGAATGATATTCGTTTATTTGCCTAATAATAAACAAAATTAAAGGATCAAGAAACGAGTAAATTAAATGTTAAGATAATTAAAAATTATTTAATAACTTAATGAGATAGAATACGTAAATTCGACTAACACTAAGTCTTAATTAGCATTGAAATTTACTAATAAAAACATATGATTGAGGAAAATAATATTTCATAATTTAACATATTAAATTAAAATAAAATGATGACAATTAGTGGCCACATCAAAACTAGATAAATAATTTTTATAATTTTAATAATTTTTTCAAATTTTAATATGATAATTGTGGATACGTAATTATAATAAATGTAATAATAAAGTAAATTTTAAGATATAAAAATTTTGACATAACAAATTCGTCATTTAGATTTGCTATAATTTTATAAAAACATCCTCCAGCGTAAAAAAATTACATATTTCTAGAAAATTATAGCTAATCTATTATAAATCTATTTTAGAATTATTATGGAATAATATATGTTAAAAAAATATTGCGTATTATAATTTATTGTTTTATTTTATGCTTTTCAAAAAATTCGTAAATTTAAATTAAAAATTTCACATTGCGTAACATTTGTATGCAGGGCTTATATTAACTATTAGATATATACGCGAAGCATTGCGAGACTCAGAATATAGAGAGATACCTCGTCGCATCTTCGTAATGACACTTTAAAAGTTAGCCAATGTCTCAGCTCGATAGAGACGTGTGCGTGGTATCTCCAACAGGATGAAACTTCTTGGGAATGTTACGACGGCGATGCACCGGAAATACAGTTAATGTTACTCGCACTTAAGCAAGTAGTTAGAAGAAAATTCCAATATGCGCATTTCTGCAAATTGCAAATTTGAAATCACGTAATATTTCCTTCTTCCCCCTCCCCTCTCTCTCTCTCTCTCTCTCTTTTATCTTCTCCCTTTATATCTTTTTTTTGTTTAAAATGCTCAAGTTATGATTATAATTCCAGCATTTTAAACAAAACTATAACTTTTCTTACATTAAAAATTATACATTAAAAAATTTTTGCGCAAAGAATTAATTTATTATTAAATAAATCACCATTCCCCATCCATTTAAAATTTGCATTCTTTTATTTTCTTTACAATTAAGATAATTTTAAAGAATATTAATGTTGTCAAACTTTTAAAAACGTATCTCAACTTTAAATCCCACACATACAGCATACGTTTTTATTCTAAACGCTTCTCGTTGAATTCTTTAAATAAATTTCAAAGATTTTACGTTTTAACTCCGGATTAAAAAAATAGTTAGACACATGGCGAGTCGAAAACAATAGGATTTCGAGGCATTCGTTCGAGGCAGACTTTCAAGGACGATTTTAAAGAATAACTGATTTCCATTTGACTTTTACCTTTTCATTCCCTCGTCGTGGTGAACTTTCGCGAATACGCGCTCATAAAGTTCAATCTGCATGCGAAAAAACGAAGAGAAATAAGCGGAACAGCCGGAGGACGATGAGGACATGGGGATGGAAATGGAAGACACCACGGCGAGAGAACAAAACTTTTCGACGTCCCTTTCATATCAGCGTTGACGGAAGTGGTATAGAGAAGAGTGAGCGAAATCGATGGGACAGGATAGAGCAAGGAGGAGACTCGGCGGAAAAAGGAAGACGAGAAAAAAAGGAAGCAAGACATCCTCGAGTGAATAGCGATACGTGTTGGCGATATTAGGTCTTTAAAAAAGATACAAAATGAAAAAGATGAATTAAAAAAAGAAGTTGAACTGCGATGGATCTTTAGGTCGGATGGATCTTAAAATTCATTCTGAATTTTTCAAGAACTGAAACCTTTGGACGATCTTTTATCTGTATATTTTTTACGTAGAAAAAATGTATATATAAAACTTTTTTAAAATCCAATTTTCCAAATGTTGGAAAATTCGAAAAATTTCTCTTTTTTATCAATAAAATTATACTTCTATGAAATCAAATTGATAATTCCATTTTGTATCAAATAAATTCAATAAAATGAAAAATGAAATTTACGTATATTGATTGCAATATTATTTAATTATTATATTTTAAATAATACTAATTCTAAAAATACTTTTTTATTTATATAATTGATAATAATTAAAAAATATATGCAAATTAATTAAAGAAGTTTAAAGAAAATTATATTTAAATATAAACAACAAAAAAATCCTAAAATTCTAATCTTTAATTATTTTTATTAATGTAATAAAGAACACATTTTATTTTTAGTTTAAATTATTAAATTTAAATATAAAGCATTTCATCTCGCAAAAGTATCAGGATCAATTTTGGCGTATTAATTTAAATATTCTATAAATTATGTACAATAAAACTGTTAAAACTAGTGTGCGATTTACAATTAAAATTTAAAATATATGTAGTATATTTTATACTTTTGCAATAATAACAATAATAATAATAATGTTTCATTTATAAAAACAATACATATTGTTTTAATTAAAATATTTATTTGATTTAGATAAATTTCTAAAGAAAACACTCTGTGAATTTTTATTGTTTAAATATTTATAATATTTGTAGTATTTGAATATTTATATTATAAATAATAAATACTCAAATAAACTTTAAATGTTTCGCTTAATTCTAATGTAGAATAAAAATCTGAACGATTTTTTAAAAGGGAAAACAAATGAGATTTGTTTTTATTTCCCAATTGAATCACGAAATATTTTCTATTTTTTTACATAAAAAAGTGATATCTTTCATACATCATATATGCAAAATTCAATTAAAATTATTTTCTAGATATCTTTTTTAGTGTGATGAAAAATGTTTAGTAGCTGACAGGTTTAATGCGCACATGGATATAAAAATGCGAGCGTGAAGAATCGACCAACGTTTCATTTCACGAACGATTCTTAGCGCATTCAACGCGCCTGCCTGCTTGTCACTTCCGGTTAGTTAACTGCATTTGAAAGCCGACCTGCTTCAGAATCACGAACTCGATTCGAGATACGCGCCGGGAATGCTCCGCTTCTCGTTGCGAAAGACACTTCCGCCGAGGCCGAAGACAATCGATATCATTGCGTCGTTTTCCTCGTGGAAAATCAACGAATACGTACTCATCGTTACCACTGTACACGATCGAGTGGATGCTAGGCCATGATGCAGAAATACCCAGCGGCATTATTGTGCACGTTAACAAGAACGTTTCTTCATTCACGCGTTGCTCTATTTAATTTGAAATATTTCGAATTTCTACATTATTAATATTTACTCTTTTTTCCAGAAAAACGGATTGCATGATTAATGTACATTAAAGTAATGCTCATTATTTATCTATAAGATTTATCTGCACAAATGCAGAATTTATTTGTAACTGTCTAAAAATTATTATGTATATTCATGCAATTCATTAATGTCATTTCTTTTATTTGATAAGATCGAATTTTTTATAGTCATAATGAAATAGGGAATTTTTTTAAAGGAATTAAATTAATTATATTGAGAGAAAATTTTTAGTATTTTTAACTATAAAGTATATATACATGTTATATATCCGGAGAAAAATGTTTCATATATAATTATAGAAAATTATATGAAATTACGTATAAAATTATATAATTATATATAAAATT
>Ga0157362_1001338_pt1 | contig 10322 bp, 4 predicted proteins | sample AttlaeALBM3_FD_111480 | JGI IMG/M metagenome (GOLD analysis project Ga0157362, IMG submission 111480) | Fungus gardens microbial communities from leaf cutter ant in Ribeirão Preto, State of São Paulo, Brazil - Atta laevigata ALBM3 | ecosystem: Host-associated > Fungi > Mycelium > Unclassified ... | reverse complement strand
TTGAATAATAAAAGTATCTTCTCTCGAATCAACCAACATGTAAAAACGTAACTCGCAAATAATCGTATATCCAGCAACCATATAATGTGAAAAATTCGTTGGGAAATTTCTTTACAGTACCGTCGTTACAAAGAAGCATGCACACGCGTGCTTATAACGTGAAATAAGTGTGCGCGTGTTCGTGGGGGGGTTGCCGAAGAAAGAGAAGAAGTCTGGCGCGGGTGGCCGGAGGGTGAGGAGCGAGGGAAAGCTGGCGGAGATTGCAAGAGAGGGGGTGATCTATGCGTTTAATTAACCATAGAGACGCTCCTACCGACTCTTAGTCGCTCTTAGTTCGTGCTGACCGAGGGTGGGACGAGAGTGCTGGAATAAAAGCCGAAGCAGGACGCGGAGATGAGGGTGGGAGCGAGAGAGGGGAGGAAAGGAAAGGATTTCGCTATCGCCGGCGAAATTAACCCCAGAGAAAAAACTTATAATGTGTCTTTGCGGAAAAGCAGCTCGATATGTGGTGTGTCGCGTTGGACGTGTTTTTCGAGGGCACCAGCACAATATCGGGGGGCATTTGTCGCCAGTAATTAATTTCCGGGATAATTAACGTTGGCAAGCTGACGCTTTGCTTTGGTGAGAGTGAGATATCATCGATCACGAACCACGGTTTATATTTAAAAAAAAAAGGGTGTAAAAATGAACTGCACATATGTACATGTATCCTGAGTATATTACACACGGCAAGAATAATTTTCCTGAGTAATATTTAATATTTAGCTGGATACAGTGATCTAAAAATAATTTAAATCTAAATAATTCAATAATATTGATCAGATTGTTTCTCACCCAAATAAAGTGAACTGCAATGTTTACGAAACATTGGCACCTAACCATGTATGAAGATACGGAGGTAGTCCATAAACCGCGTAACTTTGTCGAAGAATATACCCGTGGAAGCCGTAAAAGTATCACTGAGAATAATTTAAATGGATCATCAAAATAATTATGTAAAGACATTCAATTTGCTAGAATGTCAAAATTTGATTGCAATATTGCTCGTCATGCTTGAGTGTTCTACAGAATTATATCAATAATCTAACAAAATTATTTCCAGATTCATATCTAGCTAAATTTTTAGATATTCCAGAAAAATTGTGCTTTCCGTGCAATGTCATGCTTTAATCTACTTATATTATAATTGTTTAATCTGTTTGTTTCCTGAGATATTATTGAAATACTTGTAAGATGTCTTTCAGGAGATTCGACCGCTATTTTTTCTTCCTCGGAGCAATCTTGGGTCTTTTTTTGTTGTTGCTAATTAATTATTGCGACGTCCGGTGCTCTGTGCTTACGTGAAAGCATTTCGGATTTCTCAACCAGAACGAATCTATGTTGTCCGTCCACTACTTCCCCTATTTCTACTTCGTCTTCCTGCCTCTCCTCCCCTCACCCTGTTTAGCTTTCGCGGATATTTCGAGATCAGTGACTCTATCTCCTTCGCATTTTGTTCCGGGAAGCGGGAGGTTAATGAGACGTTAGCAGACAGTTATAAATGAACGATAAGGTTCGGTAGATCCCTTTAATAGCCGGTGTAAATTTATAACTCCCGGTGAAACGTGTGTACAGATTATAGATTGATCGATTCCGTAGCAACGTTTGATCAATCGTTTGATTCTCTGCTGTACAAATAGCGTTCACTCTCGAGTAATTAATTCCAACACGTTTGCCTGAGCGTTTTCGTTCTCGGGTCAAATGTCACTCTCGTACTTCGTCTGTCTGAGGATGCACGTTATCATCTGACTGGCATGAGTGTCGAGTTAAATTATACAAATCGCGCAACTGTACCAGACAGAAAATAATTAAATACCACCGAGAGAAAAAAATTTTGATATTCGTAATTACATAATAACGTGTTATTATATAATGTATATATTTAGCACTGATTTCTGCTAAACAACAATTTTTAATATGTTGAAAAGAATTATGATTGCTTAGCAACAAGAAAATAAAATCTATGATGGAATAATAATTCGCTGGCAACCGTACAACAGAAAATCTTACAATAGTTGCAAAGCTGTTTTTTTGCTGAACATTAAGTATTAATTCGATCAATATTTACGATAAAAAAAATTGAAGTAACCAATAAATCAGTCCTTTTACTTCAGCAGATTTATATACTTTTCTCCGATCGAGTCATCCTCTTATTATGCGTTAATAATCTTATCGTGATAAGTGCGTAGGTTTAAGGAAATGCACGAACAAATCCTGATTCATATCATCGATACGACATAGTACTCAAATATCAGTTTTTGCGCGTCCCCGGCAACGCGAACCGATCAGAGGACGATTATGTTCTCATTTCGGAAATTACTGGGCGCAAAAGAAGCACGAAACTGGCGCATCGGCGACGAACGCACCGTCGAGAGGACAAAATGAGAAACAGAGATCCACCGGCTGCACCGCGAAATGACCGTGCCTATAAAGCGTACAGAGTCTCGATTCGGGCGTGACGGGGCCGCCGGGCAATTATGATAATTACCGGAATTCGTGGGGCGCAATTAGGCCAACGAAGCGACAGAAACGTACTCGTGCATGCTTCGCGACACGGTGCGGCGTGGCGTGTCAATTTTCTTCCACTTCTATCATTCCTTTTTTTGCCTCAGCTGTAAAAATTAACGTGATCACCTTAATTACAGGGAACGACGATGCTGCCACGCGGAAGATTGCGTGCTCCGTTATATTTCCAATCGCACGTAAATCGAAAGATCATTTCTTGAGCAATCATTATAAAACACACCATTTATTTGTCCCGGAACGATTAGCATTTTATATCCTCTGAGATATTGCCGCTGACGCAAACGTATGTTATGCAAGATACGTCTCAAATTTAATGATATTTTACAACCTCACGGATTTCTTAACAATTCTTGATTCTACCTTTAATTATATCACTCGAACGATAACGTATAACCGCTCGGGCTTAGAATTACGCGCCAAAATGACGTAGTAATTATCTCTTGAAGTTTATTGCTAGGTAAAATAAAAGGCCAACCAAAAAAAAAAATTGTGCCGATCTGAAAATCATCGAGAACATGGAGAGTTCATGGAAGCGTACATTCACGTGGTGGGTATATATTTTGTAAACAGGAACGTCGACGTGTTCCCGCACGGCGCCGGAAGTGTCTCATAATAAAAAGAGCGACTTCCGTCGGTGAAACAATACCATGAGTCGGATTACCGCACACTGTCCATCTCGCTTCAGCTTCTTCATTCTCGATGTCTCGCACTTCCTCCTCGCTTCTGTCTCGTTGCGTTTTCGCCCGCACGCAGGCGCGCTCGTTGCTTTATCCTCTCTCTCTCTCTCTCTCTCTCTCTCTCTCTCTCTCTCTCTCTCTCTCTCTCTCCTTCTCCTCTCTCCCCACCGGTTAATTTATGTCAGAAATAATTTAATGCCGACGGAGCTATGCCCGCCCTTGTCGCCACGTCACCCCTGGCGATTTCTACGGGTACCAGATTAATCGTCATGATGATCGTTATCGGAACGACTCTTGAGCGGCTCGACACGTCTGCATTCCGGATATCGCGAATTACCATTCTCGATCTGCTGACTGCGTATTATAAATAATGTCGCGCACATCCTAGTCGGTGTAACGCTATAATTCTGATCCTCCTATATAGGTACTTTTGTCTTCTTTTAAATGTATACGCGTAGGTATCTATTATATATAAAACAGTATGTGTGTGAGTGCATTGTTAGAAATGCACGCATTGACAGAAAAGTGTTTAGTATTAATAGCTATAATTATAAACGTAAAATAATTATAACTTACAGTAATACTTCAACTTCATTCCAAAATTGTATTTCAAGACTGGAAACCGGAAATTGTAAAAATTTACATACAATCATTATTAAGCATGCTGAGAAAAAAATATTTGGTATTTGTAATACTATACAGTTACATGTTTCTTCATAATTATAATTATTATTACTATAATGTTAGTAATAATAATTAATTTTTATAAAAAAATGTATATATGTTACCGAAAATTGAATTGACATACATCTGAAATCTGTTTACAGACGCGTCGGTAGTTGTAAGATTATAAAAATAAATCGAAAACAACTTCCAAATATTTAGATACATATAAAAAAATAATGATTGGAGGGAGCTAATAACTTAACTAACGCTCTTCCTCGAGGTGTCTTCGAAAGGTGATGACTACGACCTTAAGCGATCTGAGACCGTTACACAGGACTTTATACCGTGATTGTTTGTTTCTCGGCTGTAATAACACGTCGATTTTCGCGCTTTAACTGAATTCGCGGTGGATACGCTTTGGGCGCTCGCGCGCGACCATATCCGCGCGATTAAATATATGCACGCTAGCTCACTCGCGCGAGCTTGAGCTTACATTGAAGCTTACCGCAGCAATTGCTTAATACATTGACATCGGTGGCGCAATGTAAAACGTTGCTTGGAATCGACTGAAGATGATAGAGAACTACGCACGTGGCGAGAGAACGAGATGGAGGAAGGAGAGAGAAGGAGAGCGAAAGGGGGAGATCTGTGAGGACGTTCCGCTTTATCAGTGCAAATGGGATGCCAGCGTGTTTCCATTAATTCAAATCGCCGAGTAAAATCGTGCCGTGGAATGTCCATTAAAGTCAAGCGGAGAAGTCGTTAGCCTGTCCAGGATGACGTCGGGAGTACCTCGCGTTTTGTCAGGAACTACAATCTTACCGATTTGAGTCGCGAAAAACGCTCGGCGAGGCGCCGTTTCACGGTCTGGAAACGCTTTTCGACAGCGCTAAAGGCCCCCTGCGCGCGAATTAAGTCGACATAACGCGTGGAGCACGCAAAGAAAAATTTTTTTACGTCACTTTGCACGAAGACGGACTTTGTGCAGTTCGCCTGTATTTTTACCTCGGTAAAATTGGAATTTCGCTTCATTAGGGAATACCCCGCAGCATCCTTCTTAAAACATTTTCGAAAGAAAGGATTTTAAAAACAAAAATTTTCCATAACTTGATGATATGCGTATAATGAACTTTGAAACTTGTGTCGGTTTCTTATAGAATTACATTTGCATACAAAATAAAAAATTAAATTTTATAAAATGTCGATAATATATTATTTTCTATTTACATCATGACACATAAAATGCCTCGATTAATTAACTCCAACTTATGTTAAAATCGTGAATAAAATCGTCATAATAGATGAATAATTTAAAAAAAATTAAACATGCAAATTTGTGAGAAGCGCGACTCTTTGTTTTTTAACGTCAACTCGTTCGAGCGTTGGGATTAAATCGTTTGATGTGTGCAGAATGTGCTGAGGCAGTCATGTGAATAGAACGGTGCATTGAACGGATGTTCCGGTTTATCAGTGCATACGGCGTGCCGTCGTGTTTCCATTTATTCTGTCGCCGGGTGAACTCGTGCCATTGGAATGCTCATCGAAGCCGAGAAGTGAAGTCATTAGGCAATTTGAGGTAAAGTTAACTCTTTACAAGACTGCGACGATGTCACTGCCATCGCACGGAGAGAGTAAATTTTTAAACTTGATTCGAGAAACGGCACCGAACAAACCGCCGCGCCGACGAGGCAATCACGGCTGCTGTAATCATTCACAGGCGACGAATTCTCATTCAATTCAACGAATTAACCGCCATCGCAATAACGACAGCTGAGTGGCTTTGATTTCAAAGCCGAATAGAATGTAAAAAATGTTGTTTTTCGAGATCTCGCTGGGATTGTACTCTGTGTAATGTATTTGCAATGATACAAAAATTGGAGAAAAATTATTTTTTTTCTTTCCTTTTTACGAGTGCATTCAACAATTTTAGTAAATTTATAAATAATTATTAAATAAGAACGTTGCAATTGTGGTATTTCTTAATTTAAAATTTTTGCGGAACAAATTAAGAAACATAAATTTTTCTACATTCGTAATTATCGTAATTAGTTATAAAGGTGAAAACAATGTGATAAATAATTATAATTAGAGGATTCCAGATTTGATCCCAATCGTTTCTACATGAATCTCGTTTTATAATACGAAGTCTATAACGATTACAAACTTAATTTAAAGTCGCAAGAGCGATTGCGACGACCAGTCAGAAGCGTCAATATAGTTGATGTTGTATTAATTAGTCTGTAATTGTCGTTTCAATTAATTATATAAATTCACAAACAGAAAAAGACACAGCTATTTAAAAATGCATGTAATAAAAATAAACATATGAATTCCAATAAATAATATGGTAATACATATTTTAAAAGAAATTTATGGCATACAATTTGTAGATAATATTACCAAAATCCGCTTCTTTTAAATTCTTATAGTCAGCAAAGACTATTATATCAATATAATACCCGCATCAAACTAGAGATTGAGATTGAATTCAATCAATCAGAAGAATAAAAACTGATATTAAGTTTAGTAAATTTCGCTTTGATTGGTTGAATTAATTTCTCAATCTAAATCTCTAGTTCTATACGGATATTAAAGTCCTTGTAACATGTAAATATAATTTTTCCAAATTTCGACATGAAATCTTCAATTCTAGTGCAACTGCATCTACATATGTTTTTCCTGACCGTGTTTGTTATTTTTGCGTCATGTATCTTTCCATTTCTCTGTAGTATATTTACGGGATAAATAAATAGATAGTAAATATAAATTTTTTTTTCCGTAAAAAATCAAATAAATTGATTGTTTAAAAATAAACCTACAAAATATAATATTCAAAGATTAAAATGTTATTCTTATAACTATTATTGTTTGGAGAAATATTATTATATTTATATACAAAAAACAATTTAAAGATGAGAAGTTTTTGACGTTTTTGCTTTCTGATCTTGAAAACTTAACTTTTTAGAATTGTTTGTACGTGAAAAATAATTAAAACAAATAATACGATAAGAATTTAGAAAATAAATTAAAAAAAATGTTTACTACGTTTTTTTTATCTAAGAGATATTAAGATAGTTAAGAAATGTCGAGGAAAAGCCGTGGATACTTAAACATTCCTGGCGTTCGCGGCAAAAGAATTGCGTTACAAACGTTAACGCGACATTAACGCGCCATATCTCTATCTCTTTACACTTTTCCACACGCGTGAACATGAAATTGGTTAATCCAAACGCGCCGGAATCGTCGGAAGGCGGCACGGTGCGGGAAGAACGAAGACGCGCGGATCGGCAAACGTTCCGGTTTGTCAGCGCGCGTACCGAGCATACCGCGGCTTGTTTCCATTAATTTGCGCTGCAAAGCAAACTCGTGCCATTGGAATGCCTGTCGGAGAGAGTCGTCGAGTATTATAAAAGCCGAGACAGAGCAACCTAATTTGCTACATTGTCACGAACATACGCGAGCGGCCCACTCGCGAAATATCGGCTGTAAATAAGTCTCTGACTTGGATCTGATAAGCTAAATCCAATTAACCCTCATCACTTTAGGACGAGACTTGATTTTTACCTAAAATCACAGAGAGAAATTCTCAAATAAACCGCGATCGAGCAAACGCGATGGTTTCTAAAGCAGACAGTCGTTCGCGTGGCTCTACAATTTATGATTATTATTTGTACAATCAAATTCTCAAACGTACTTTCTCGTGCATTTGCAATCTTATCTTGGCACCTTAATATACAAATTATTCTTTATCAACTAATTGGCATGTCGGGGGCCTCTCAATTACCGTAAGGTTCAGATGTATTTGCGTTTGAACATGTACGCGATTTGTTTCCTGTTACTTTGAAGCCAGAGAATCGGTTATTCTAATATGAAATTATTGGTATAACGGGTTAATGTGCGTATGCATTACACGGGAAAGCGTTAGTAAATTAATGAATGTACAAAGCTCTCGCGTCGAGTATTAATAAATGCTGAAAGGCCACTCGATTCAGGAAGGAATATTTAGCTACAAAAAAAAAAAGACAGTTACGATCGATTACATCGTGCTCCCTCGCGTTTCGTCTTGTCTCGGCGTAATAACCGCGCAGAATCGAACTTGATGCACAGCGATCGGCGTTCATGCGTGAATGCGGAATCGCTTAATTTCAAATGCACTGAAACACATCGCGATGGATGGCGGGCCGCGCAAGGAGAGACTCGTTCGTCGGTTCCCATCAGCGCGTAATAATCGCTCGTGACAGAGCGTTCTATTAATCCACCTGAACATTTTATACCGGCCGGAATGAATTCATTTCCGAATATATTACAGTCGGCAGTTTTTCCGGGCAAACTGCGCATATCGACCTGCGGGAACGCATAAATAACACGTGGAAACACATGTTCCCTTTCAACATGAAGCTCATATAACAGTTAATTCGACCGGAAATTCACTGTCGATGAAATACAGCGAGATTAACTGGTACACGCGATGTTATTACGCTAATGAAAATATCTATAAAAGCTCAAGCATTCAATATTTATATTGATGCATTTAAAATAAACGAATGATTAAGAAAGATGTCTTTTTTTTCGAATCGGTGTCATTTAAAATCGTCAGACTTAGTTCTTTTCGGTTGCCTATTTCTTTATTTTTACACTGACAGAAAAGTTTTGTGACCATAATAGCATAGTAAAATATTATAGTTTAAAACTTCATCTTTATAATTATTATTACCATAATGTTATAGTAATAAGTTATACTTATAGTTTTATATACAAAAAATGTGTCTTATAAAATTGTATATAATTTTATGTTTTATACGTTTTCGAGGACAACATAAATTCTTTTTGATATATACAACTATATAATATAATCATATTATTATACTAACATGAGCAGTAATAACTATAAAAAATAAAATAAAAAATAAAAAACCTAGATAATCATATTTATTTCACGTTGCAATTATTATATAGTTCTATATATCAAAAAGAATTTAGTTGTTTTCGAAAACGTATGAAACATAAAATTATATACAAAATTTTATAAGACACATATACATTTTTTGTATATGGAACTATAAGTATAACTTATTACTATAACATTATGGTAATAATAATTATAAAGATGAAGTTTTGAACTATAATATTCTACTATGCCATAAATAACCATAAATATCAAACAGTTTTCTTCCAGTGTTAAGTAATTCTACGTGCGCAAATGTTCTATTTTTGCATTTATATGTATATTAAAATGATCCATTATAGTAATTACATTACTTAAATTCTGATCCTGGAGCGGCAATTTAATCATGTTTTACATATGATTACTCCTGACTGTATAATTTATCGATCTCTGACTTCTGCGTACCTCCTTTTGGCGTGAGGAAGAGATTAATTTTTTCAAAAGGGGGAAAATTTTGTCACTTAATACGAACACGACGACAGTGGGATAAAGAGGTGGGGGAGGAGGATGCACGTTCCGCTTTATCAGCGCATACGCGCGCGCGGCATGCCGCGGCGTGTTTCCATTAATTCGCGTCGCGGGGCGAACTCGTGCCGGTGGAATGCCCGTTGAAGTCGAGGAGAGAAGTCGTTAGGCTGCGTGCCGTTTGTTCGACCGGCAACCGGTTTTCCCATCGGTGATTCGTCGTTAATTCGCCGGCGCGGAGTAAGTAATCGTGCACGTCCCAACGACCACCTCGGGTGTGTTACACGTCCGAGTTTACATCCTGCGCCAACTACAGGATCGTCCTCCTTCTATGTCGGCTTTTCGCGATCAAGAGGAAATTTCGGCGCAAAAGTTGCTCCGCGAGAAGTAAGGAGCTGCTGTCGATGCAGCGCAGAAATGTGCATCTTCCGGAAAAACGAAAGAACATATTTAAAATTATAAATAAGTATTAAATTATATTCCACTAAAAAACACGATGGCTTTTCTCACAGTTACTGCACGATAAAGAAGTGCAAAAAATCTGAATAGTTACTTACTAAGTAGTAAGAGAACAATAGATAAAAAACTAATATAAATTATATATACGAATAATAATTGCTTCTTCCACAATTAGAGGAAACAGTGATAGAAATAATACAGGAATATAACCTATCAGAAACTATGTAACTGCGAAACTAGAATACACGTCTTCATTAGGCTTTGAATTGAAGGTACTTTCATGCAGTCTTTTCGATTTATGTCATCCACATAATCTGAATTATTCTACGCAATAAGATTAATATTATATTAACGTAAATAAAATAAATATAATTAATTATACTATGAAATTCTCTTCATTAGACTCACATATATTTTATTTCTGTGTTCATTCGTCACTTCTAATCTTTGATATTTGCTGCTTCTAATCTCATTTTTTGAAATCTTTTTGATAGTACATGCTTGTGTAAACTGTCTAAATTTTTTAAATTTTTTCTTCGTTTTAT
>Ga0157362_1001337_pt1 | contig 10324 bp, 9 predicted proteins | sample AttlaeALBM3_FD_111480 | JGI IMG/M metagenome (GOLD analysis project Ga0157362, IMG submission 111480) | Fungus gardens microbial communities from leaf cutter ant in Ribeirão Preto, State of São Paulo, Brazil - Atta laevigata ALBM3 | ecosystem: Host-associated > Fungi > Mycelium > Unclassified ... | reverse complement strand
CGCCATATCTTCCAGATTTACGGAGAACTAAATTTCAGATCGCTATCAATGACATTTTGTTTGTACAATAAAAATATAGATGTTTAATATGAAATAATACTTGCCTCTCCTACGGCAAAGCGAAGTAATAAATTAATGTGATTACACGGAGATATATTATCGTCAAATCCTGACAAATTAATTGTTTTAGATAATAATTCCAAGTCCTCTTCACTAACTTCTGAAGAGACGACACTCCTATTACAAAATTAAAATTATTTTATGTGTGCGTGTGTTATCATTTCATCTTTTTGCACTACAAGTTTCAATGTAAGTTCTACTTACAACTGCAATAGAAATATTAAAAATAGTTCCGTTGATGTAACTAAAAAAATAACATTATATAAGGTGCCAGCGCTCCGATTAAAAATTATTTAAAAATACTTAAAGGAACAATCGTTAAAACTTATCAGAAATTATAAAACTCTTCAAGAATTATAAAATTTCACGATAAAAATTTTTTTTTTGAATTTTGAAGTGTCATGGAAAATCAGTATCTCAAATTTTCAAATGATTTTTTTTCAATTAAATCAACAAAACTATTTTTAAAATCAGAAAGTTTAGAATTATCGCGGGTATAGAATTTGCATTAAAACTTGCAGTGCATAAAGATGAAATGCCAACTCCACACATATTTATTTTATTGAAATTGAGTGTTAATATTATATAATCATTACCTGTCAAGCTTTGATACATTATTATTGATAATAACTTCCTTAATGATTGATTTAAAATCACTGTGCATCATTGAGACGGACGGCAAGCATACACTAGATTGTACTTTCATCAATTCTTTCGTTGAAATAAAAACAATACTCGATTTTCGTTCGGAAATCGAACTTTTTAAGGTAGCTTTATATTTTTCAATATTGTTTTCATATAGAACTAGCAATTTATTCAAGTAATATGCCAGCAGTCGCAGTTTACTTTCCGATAGATTCAATTTCACGTTTGAGATGTGTACATTGAGTTTTGTCCTGTGGAACATTATATATTGAAACCTTGAAACGGACACATAAACAAAAGATTGCACGACGCAACTATTACCGTGGTAATTGACGATATTCAGGTCTAATACTGTATGAAAGAGTCACATTTGTTTGCAGCTTAGGCAACAAATGATACTCCGAGTCACTCCGTTTTCTTGCTGAACGCCAATCGTCGCCTGAATGACAAAATAAAATTTGCGCGCCGGAGAATACTATATTGAGTCTATCATAGAGTAATTCTTCCAATTCCATGAGAGTAGCATCTTCCAACTGTAAATTCATTGCTTGGAGCTCGTTGAGCAACATTATGTTACCGAGATCCAGAACAAGTATATGCCCACCTCTAAAAAATATGTGTAATAATATAATAAAACGTATATTTGTTTACATTTTTAAAAATAATTCTACAATCGTGTGTAGTAAATATATGTACTTTTGAACTGATCCGTATTCGGAAAATATGATATAAGGACTTTTAATGTCTATTTTAAAGCTGATTCTCAATGTCTGCGAGATGATATCGTCCACAAAGTTCAAATATCTTCTTTTGACGCAATCCCATAGTCTGTATACTCCGCGAATCGTATCGTGAATGTAATTGGTGTTAAATTTGAAAAAATTTATAATTTCCACTATAGCAAACTGAAAATCAATCTATAAGTAAAATTTAGAAATCACAGACAAAATATTATTTAAAGCAATAAAAATATTATTACGTGATGATAAGTCACTTCAATAGTTTCCAACTTTATGGATACTTCAAAAATAGGATCCATATTCAATCCATTTTTCTCAAAATCGATCGCCAAAAAATATGTGGATACATTCCCTGTCACATATAATAATTACAGTTAGTATCTTTGCAGTAGTTTAGATCAGAGATAAATAGGCTTTTATTACCTGTTAATATATTATCTACTGTAATCAAAGGAACCAAATCGCCATCAGTCGATATAGCTTCAATTACAAAACTTTCAGCACGAACGGATATCTTGAAAGCTAATAACGTAGGTCGTGCCTCGATACTAGTCAGAAATTGTGTGATAGTTACAATCAACATTTCTTTACCTTTTCTTAAGAGGCTCAGACAACAATTTGCCAAAGTAAAATTTAATTTATAATCTGTAAAAAATAAAAAAATTCTTTAGATGAACAATACAAATATTTCTTGTAACAATTTTGTTTTAGTTAATATTAATATATCAAGAAAGAATAATTTAAATGCTCACCAATCTGTTTCAATGCCTTTCCCGATTTTATTTTGAAAACAGGTGAGTTTTCTGTTCCTTCTGGTAATGAATTTTGATTTTCAACTTTGTTGCATTGACCTGTTACATTTTGTGCTTGATCATTATCCGGTAATATGACTTCTGCATCAACATCTTTCGATGGATTCGTTGTTGTAATTTGGCATTCTCGCTCGATATCCTTGTTTCTCAATTCCTGTCTAGCATGTTCCCTAGCAATCACTATATTTAATATCGTCAAGCTGTCTTCATGTTTTTGCATATCCAGTTTTAATTCTGTATCATTTGGTCGTTGCAAACATTGGATACACGCCTCTTTATAATTTCTGTAATTTCTTCTGTGTTGGGCTATATGTGGCCAAGTATATGGCTTAATATAATGATTCAAAACAAAATTATACGCGTATTTCCACCAAGATGATGGTTCCTCATATACGGTTTTCTCAGGACGATATTTAGCATGTGGCCTATAAATATTGTTTTTTAATCATTAGTTTCGTTAATTTATTAAAAATATATATCGTTAAATGAAAAAATTTTAGATATTGTAAATTCACCTGTTAATAGTTGCACGAAGCAAAGAATCATAAATATGACAAAACGTAGCATATTGCGCTTCAGATAATTGCATTGCTACATCCTGGAGCACAATATCGACTAACATACGTGAAGCTTGCGTTTCCGTACCCTTGTGTATGATAACTTTAATCTTGGCCGTGAAGGGTTTTAACACTTATGACAAAAACAATTCGTTAACATTTAAAATCAAAGCGGAAATTGAATTAATATCTCTTTTGAAGCAAGATAACGATAGATATATTCTATAATTAATAAAAGAAATATCTCAAACATACAAAACTGAAACTCTTTGTTCTTCATCCCGAACGTCTGCAGAGCTCTTTGCATCGTAATTTTCCACGCAAACAGATTGGACATGTCCCAATTACCCTGTATATTTATACAGGATTCAGTGTCATGATCCATGTACACACTGAGCGATTCCGCGCGTACAAGCTGGTACACCGTTTGCGAGTTTGTAGCACACACTCCGGGCTTCCATTTGCTGGAATTCAATACATTTTTAATAACAATATTGAATACATAATTGGAAGAAACTTGACAATATGCATTGTAGAATTACTTGTTAGTAGTCGTTATGGATATACTTTGTATACATATACCACAGGCACAGAGGAAATTGCGCAATATTTTCTCTTCATATCTAATATGTACATTATTTATAGTAATTTGAAAGTTCTTTGTGACTGATGTTAGTAGACCATCAAATAATTGAGGAGGTAGACCTATATAAAAAGATTAGATAAATTAATTTAAATGTAAAAATCAAACATTGAAAAGCTATTTATTATCTATTATTTTTCAATTGCAATTATAAAATTTTAATATACTCTTTTTCTTATACAAATTTAATATATAAAATTCAATCCTAACAGATATGAAATAAATTTCATTAAGGCATTTTAGTAATAAATGATTTAGTAATAAATGATTCTAAATAAAAATATTTAATTACCAGCTCTAAATATTTCATCTTCCTTAAGATCATCAAGTATCTTCTTTTTTTCAGCTCTCATCAAACGTTTTTGTATTTCTGGGTCGTATGGACCAGATAATGCAGGTACTGCTACTACATATACATCCTTAAGAAAATGAAGCATATTTGCATAATTACATTAATTTATATATTTATAAATCTTGTTATTGTGAGATATGGTTATATATAAATTATTCAATACCTCTATGCATATCACAATAGGTTGCGAAAAAAGTCCAGACCATGGTATTTTCAAAATAATTTTTCCTATCAAACCGATCTCTACTCTAATAGGTAGTCCCAGTTGATACTGTAAGTACAATTCATCAAGAATGCACATACATATTCAATTATATATTTTGAATTTTTTCTTTATTATCTCTGAATTATTAGAAAAGAAAGATATCATACCAAAGCCTCCGGCTTCAGTTTCAGGTCGGTGAGGCACGTATCCCCAGAGAAAATACCAACATTGAATTGCTCTGTGTCCAGGTCCTCCACGTATCTGCCCAGCAGACGGTTCAAAAATGCCGCTATAGCTCCCTCGAACATCGTCGTCGTTGTCGTTGCCTGTCCCGAGGATCGTAAATACCGATGCCGCTTTTTATCTGTTCCGTGAGCAAGACGACGAGATCATATGGAATCGACCTGGGCCCCGGTCGTCGTCATAACCTCCTCGGGATTGTTGCAATTCGCAAAATAATTCAGTCATGCGCGACGTCGTCGCTATCCTTATTGATCTCGAATCTCATTTCGATGCTGCGCGATGCAACATCTACAACACCCGCCCGACGAACTCGTCCGTCTGCTGCGTCTGCTCCAGCTGCGCTCATTCTACACTTCTTACACTTCTTACACTTCGCAAGAAGCGAAATGGATAGGGATATGTGCAGATTTGCTCGGAGATTAATTTTCTCTAAACTCATTAATTGAATCAGTGATTAAGTTAACTCAACTGATATATGCATTTCTAAATAAGAATATATAAAGTTATAATCTATTAATACATTAATTTTTCGGTAGAAATTTCAAGGACATTCAAATGTTAAAAAAATTTCAAATTATATTCCTTAATCTTCTTTTTTATATGTTAAATTACAAAAAGTTAAAAAATTTAAAAAGTTAATTTTCTTTTATAAAAGACTTTAAATTTTGATAAAGAAAAAATAAAAGAAGATCAAAGATATATAAAGAAAATATAAAGAAAAGAAAATGAAAATCATGATACTATTACATATTATATCATTTAAGAAATAAATAAATTATATAGATTTAAAGAGAGTACATTTCCAATTGCACCTTTTTTCATTAACTATGCTTGAAATGAAAATACATGTCAGATTGTAACGTCGAAGCGGGAAGTTGACAAAATTGCAACTTAAACAATTATGAAGATATTAAAGCAGAATTGTTTGTCTGCTGCTAATTGGTGCATTTAATGTTTTAATATTACTTTCAATTTTTATTTATAAATATATTTATTTTATTTATAAATTTATTTAAATGCATATTAAGGAAATATATCAGAAAACAAAGATTTTAATAACATTGATTAGATACAAAATCTTTTAAAATCTCTTCGTTGAAATAATTTTAATTCAGCGAAGCTTACAAAAGCTTGCAAAATAAGCCAAAGCTTTCTATATAAATGAAATATATTTTTAAATGGAATAAACATATATATAGTATGAGCATTTATTTTCATGTATGATACAAGACCGATAAAGATTCAAATAAATATTTACAACATCGTATGGCCTTATTATGGCCATTGTTAGAGGTGGACATTCGATTTCTTTTTAAAAATTTTCGTTTTGTATAAAGATTCAAATTATTTCCAATATATATTTAATATTTGTTTTAAACTGGTTCGAATATATTGGATTGTCCGGAAAGTTCGTGCCGCAAAAGATTTAAATAAATGTATACTAAATAAATGTATACTAAAATTTAAATCTTCTGCGTTTCAATTTTCCTTCAAAATCGGCATGAACTTTCCGGACAACCCAATACAATATCCGAACTACTTTAAATTATTTCAAATATATGTATATCCAAAAGTATATAGAAATGTTTGAAAGTCGTTACATCTAAAAAATAAATTAGTTAATTAATTTTGATTGTGATATTACAAACCAATTGATCACAAAATAATAAGAAGAATCCTATTTTCGGTCAAAGTAAATCTCGATGCTTAATATTCATATGAAAATTTTTCAAATACATGTCTCAGTTATAAAATTAATATTTAAGTTCATTGTATTTTTACTGTTGATATTTTGGTAATAGCTCAAATTGGAGCAGAAACGTACAGCTATTCTTTTTTATAATTACAACTATATGGATATGTCGTTTAATAATTAATATTTTATTACTTTTATGCAGTATTTACAGTGCTGACTCCTAATGCTCTTTACTTACTATTAAATTGTTTGAATTTCGAAAGCTTTTATTATGTTTATTATATAAGACTCTGAGACTGAAGACCTTCAGTGTTGATGCGCATCATACATTTATTGCTAATAAAAAATACATAAATTCTTCAGTTCTATAAACTATGCTTAAATTTTATTTGTCAAATTAAAACACAATCGCAAATTGAGAGAGAAAGCAGAAAGAGAGAGAGAGAGAGAGAGAGAAAGAGAGAGAACAATGATTTGTTTTAGTTTTGCTAATAAGTATCTTAAAAATCTGTAAAGAACTTGTTGCGAAAAATATCACCTCAGCTAGTAGGCCTGAAGCCGAATCAATGCATAGTTTACAAAACTAAAAAATATATTTGCAAAAATTTGAATATTATATACCAAGATTTACTTCGACCGAAAATAGGATTCTCTCTTATTATATTTTTTTTAGCAGCGTAATGCAGATCAAGAAATTTTCATGCGCTCATTGCTCCTCTTCGGTGGTCTGGCAAAACAAAAGTATCTATTGCCAAGAAAACCTTTCAAACTGTCGTTCGGGATCGACATTAAATTGTAGGTCCCGAATGTCTGTACAACTTGCGTGCGCATCACGGACATACGTACGAGAAGTAAGCTTTGTCTCGACTTTGGGATATTGCGCCATCGAATGAATTTTTTTTTAGAAAGGATTCTTATTTTGATCTAATTTCTATCTATAAATCGTCTTTGATTTTCAAAATATTTATTTAAGACTTTAAAGACTGAATTTGAATTTGAAATTTCGAAAAATATTTTTTATATATTAGACATCTTTTCCAATGATATGGAAACAATTTAGAATTTTTATCAGATTCTACAGATTTTGGCCAACATGTCAACAAAATATGGCATATCAACAACTTCAACGTACAGAGAATGCTCACACATAAATAATTCGAAATTATTGAATAATCTTCTAATCAATGATAAAATGCAAAAAAGCTTAGAAACGAATACAACTGGATAAAATGTGCTGCATGTACATTGTCGAAAAAATGATTTTCATATATGTACAAGATAGTTTTATTTTTTTAATCTATTTGATAGATTATGATCTTCATTTGATGCTACAAATATTTTGAAACATTCTTTGATTGTAGACAATTGATAAAATTTGTTCTTCTGGTTGGTCAATCAAATGTTTCGAAGCATTTGTAGAGCTAAGTGTGCTGTATCCTTAGAAGTAAGATAAATTCTACTATTCGTCAACTATAAACAAAAACAGATCATCGATTTTTTACAATGCATATTAATCTACAATCATTCGCGATGTTTATAATGCATATTAATCTACAATCATTAAATCAACTATAGATGCGTTTAGATAGTAGACGCGTTTAGATAATAGACACTATTAGCGCTATTTATGTCATTCTATCCTTGGTTTACATCTAATAAACAACGAAGATAGAATAACAGAAGTAGCGTTAATAGCGTCTCTCGGAACGCATCATATATCATCTACAAATTTCGGATCAATTTCTTACATAGAAAAAATATAAACATGTCACGGATACATAAATATGTGCGATATCATCGCGATTGCTAGATAGAAGTTCCATTTACGTGGCAAGACGATGCTTGGTCTCGCCTGTGTTTGAATCTATAATAATCTTCTCCTTGGCAGTTTTTACTTTTGAAGAGGAAGTACCTAAAGTATAAGTGTTGATCGTTTCGGTAAGTGGTAGGAATCTACCATCGGCGCATTCCTTGAACAATAGTTCCTTCAATCGTTGACCCCTATCATTTTTGTTGTTTGCAGATATTTTCTCTGTTGTCAGCGTCAGCATTTCGACAATAAGATAGGATTCAGGTTTGTACAGTCTTGTGAAGTGCAGCTTGATATGCTCACCGACGTTTTCGTCTTTTCGCGGAATGTAATCACAATGCGGGCACGGCGGCGTCATGCGTTCAATACCATGGCGACGCTTGTGTGAATCCATGACATCCTTATCGATGGTGGAGAACGGACAGCTTTGGCAACGGATCATCTCCACATCGACGTCGCCCGTTGATGAAATGATACCCTTCTTTTGCATTAACAATAAACTCTGCCTATCCTGGTTAGAAGGTTGTAGCGCAGCATTGTTATTGGACGCGTTATTAGCGGAGGAAAATGCCGTCATATTAGCAGCAGCAGACGATCTTGATGACTTACGTGATGATGCCGATACAACATCAATAATGCTATCACTATCGATTGAAATCCGATCATCCTCGAATTGTCTCCGAGATGCCTGTGCTTCTGCGTTTGCCTGATGCTTCTTTAGGTGCTGTACGTAATTGGCATAATATTTGACTGAATAGTCGCACGTAGTGCAGCGATAGCGTTGTTTCGCACCATGCAAAGTCAGATGAACTCTATATTGTTCACGCTTTTCAAAAGCGGATGGACATTTGTGACACTTATAACGTTTTTCCTTCAGACGACCATTCCGTAGGTAACCTGGATAAACGAAATTAGGATTGCCGCGCATAAAGACACCAAATTGTGGATCCGGAGGTGACTGCAGTGGAGATCCGGGAGAGGATGTTGAAGCGGAATCTACGGTAGACAGTTCCGCAGTTGCTTGGCTGGTTTCATTATGTCGTCGATGTACCACCTGATGTTTTAATAAATTTTGTTCCGTTTTCGATGAATAATCACAGTCATTACATTTATATCGATTGTTTGAACCATGAAGTGTCATGTGGTACTCCAAAGCATCGAGTTTGAAGTAACGAGCCGGACACTTAGCACACGTAAACACTTGACCAGTCCTTTGAACGGTCGTGCCATTGACACTGTTATAACTGTTTGAATTTTCGTTGATTTCAACAACAATCCACGCGACGTTCAACGCACTGTCATTATTTTCCCGACTCTCCACTTCAACACACGCTGTCGTGGGCGGTGGATAACGCTGCGAATGGCCGTACAAGGTCAACAGATATTTGGTACGCTCTTGATATTCTGATGAGTGCGCCTTTTGATGAGCTAACAGGTGCGCCGGTTGTCGCGCTGCATACGAGCACCATTGGCATGAATATGCTAATAATGTGGTGTGGTAACGCAGATGGATACGCAACTCCTTTTCGCACAGAAATCGTGCTGGACACTTGCCGCAACAGTGCACCAGACGAGAATCCTGTAAATCAGGCTCGGTGCCTAGCATGGGAGTGTGCGTCAAGCCAAGCAGAGTGACCAGATCGCTCACCTGTTGAGAATCAGGTCGCGTCTCATCGAAAAGACAGTGAACAGTACCGAGAGATCCTGCATGCATTTCTGTATGTGCGATCATGACTTCCCGACGCGTGCAAGTAAAGCTACAATCAGTGCAGGCAATCAAGGGACCCTGAGTTGGCATGTCTACATGCATTGTCTCATGGTCGCGCACTTCCGCACGTCGCGATGAAATATACGGACAATGACGGCATTTGAGCATCTTCGTTAGTGTGCCATCTGGTCGTGATACCCAAACCAGTGGAGCATCCGGAAGAGCACGAGTATCCAAAAGAAGCGACGGCAATGAATGCGGCTGAGATCCTGTGATTTTTGGAGATGTCGTTACATTGTTACGTGACGTTATCTGAATCACTTGTTCGATAGATTCGTCTTTTGTTCGAGAAGTACCTGTAACAAATGCTTAAATTACATGTTTAATGCATAATGTAATGCTCCGGCACACAGAACGCTGCAACATTTGTTACGTGACGGAAGTTGGCATCAATAGTCAATCAATTTATTGCTTTTCCATGAGAATGATTAACTACCGTACCAATTTCCGCCGTGCGGCAAGCGTTATCGCGTTCTGTGTACCGGAGCTATTAGAAAACAGTTGTGCTAATAAGTCCCGGAACTCAATAGAAGTAGTAATGCCTTCTACAATCACAAATTGTAAGTCGTAAGAAATCAGCCAAGCATAGTTGAATATGTAAAAAAAATCGACTATGATTAATTTCTTACGTCTTATGACCCTATTATAATCAATCAAAGTACTGTCTCATGCATGATAGTCAAATTTCAGAAAACGAAATCTCACAATAAAAGTAATACGATTAATTAGATTG
>Ga0157362_1001336_pt1 | contig 10324 bp, 9 predicted proteins | sample AttlaeALBM3_FD_111480 | JGI IMG/M metagenome (GOLD analysis project Ga0157362, IMG submission 111480) | Fungus gardens microbial communities from leaf cutter ant in Ribeirão Preto, State of São Paulo, Brazil - Atta laevigata ALBM3 | ecosystem: Host-associated > Fungi > Mycelium > Unclassified ... | reverse complement strand
TTTATGATAGAATTATAATTACTTTAAAATGGATACAGAAGAGACCCAAACAATCTAACGCAATTAGGCCTACTTCTGTTGCCATGTTTGCCTCCAATAAAGCTTGATACACTTTGTCGCTATCATTTTCAATTAGATTCTCTCTAGAAACTGTATTATGAGGTTGCAACGTGCTGGTAGCAGGATTTTCAGTGGTAAAGTCTGGTGGCGCCATTCTGGCAGGTAAAGTCATTGCTTTGACAGTGCGAGGTTTCCCAGTACTATTTGCAATATTCGCGGCTATTTGTCTCTTACCGATATATTTAAAATGATGCAAACTCATCCTAAAAATAGATGAAAACAAAGTTCATAAAATTTAGGAATGAATGTATTAGATGCATCAGTATATATAATAATGAATGAATATTGATTTATTAAATATTTTGCTTAAAATAGACAATATTTTTTACTATTTTTTATATTATTAGTTTATACTATTAGTTTTGTTACTTACTCAATCACTGTAAAGAAGCTCAGTATTTCTGTATCATTGCATTGTTGCCACCAAGCAATCACTTGATGATCACCCAGATACTTGACAATGAATAGAAAACAAAGTAATATATCCTTTACTTCGGAAGGCTGCAATTTATCGCATCTAGGCGACGATTGCGTCACGCTCAAAGTACGCGAATGTCTCTTTCTCTCGTTCATTCCATTTTCCGGCAATTCTCTAACAATGGTGGTCTCTTGGGAAACGTTAGATTGAGATGCACCAGACATCGTCGATGTATCAGACTCAACACTGGTGCAAGAATATCCATTTACTAATCCTTGACCCGCAATGGCGGCAAAGTAAGCGGAATCCCGTAAATGCATAGATGATCTTATAGGCGATTGAGTATCCAGGTGAAGAGTTAATCTGTGTAACATCGAAACTTCTCTTTGACTTACAATTAATTATAAATTATTATATCATTTTATTAATACATCGATGTATACCTGTGAATAGACTTAGGTGTACTCGCAGATGTGGAACTAGCAATGGTATCTTTCGTTGTTAGAAACGAACTACTGGTCGATACTCTGTTAGTACCGTTTTGCTTGATTTCTACCTTGATTTCATTTTCCTCTACTGACTGCAGTCGATGCAAATTCTCCAATACAATGCCAAGCCACGGTATATAAATTGATGCTATTCTGCTCAGTTGACCCTGAATAATTAAGATTCAAAATGAAATACATATAAATTAGTATAAATTATGAGAAGAAACAAGATCTTTAATTTTTTTCAACAATGCAATTTCTTAAAGACCACGCTAATGTTTGTAATCATAAACGAAATATTAAAAAGTCATACTTTATTTTGATATCTATCGTCCAACTCATGTTTTGCCATTAGATCCCGTAAGGTACCAATGGCGACCTTACGGATCTGCACAATTTCATTAAGAGAGGTCTTGACTTCTTGCATCAAAAGACCAGCCAGGAAGTGATGTTTGCAAAATTCCTCCGTAAGGCAATATTCATTCATTAGATCTATCATCAAATAAATATTTTTAATATATATTATGTCTATCTAATTAATATAACTGAAATAATAATATAATATTATAAGTACGTATAAAACATAGATAAATAGAAAAATATAAAATTTTCAGTGCAGAATCCTATAAAAATACAAGTAACGTGTATATTTATTGATCTGATTCAATCTTTGAATCAATGCTTTTAAACTGACTAAAATCAGAACTAATTTTAACTAACCACAAACTGTAATCAGCATTAGCTAAATAGCATTGTTAAAAGAAAAAATACATAATGAATATTTGCTATAAACAAGAACATACGTATAACCCACATATTTATGAATATAATTATAAACATACCCTCACATTCTGGTTCACTCTCAGTATCATTGTCAGAATCTTATGAGCACGCGAATGATTAAGTTACAATAAATTAGTTAATTTTCATGGTAATTCTCATATGTATCGATAATACAAGAACTTACCTCTAGAAGCAAAGCGCGATTGCATCATCGGTAAATTGAAGGATACATAGTGCTCATGAGAGCAGATAATTTGTAAAAAGGTGAACTTGAAATCGTGCAACGTGCGTTGATCGCCAGGCGAAAAGTTATCCAGATAAGAATTGATGAGACGAAACACGAAGCCACGATCCATGAAAGTGAGACATCGCTGTGTCAAGATAATCAAAATCAAAATGGTGAAAAAATATATATACAGTGTATTATATTTCATAATATTATAATATATACCTTCAAAAATTGTGCGAGACTTTTGTTCAATTCGTGTGTCTCTACTGGCATTTCTCGGTACTTGGTCATTAAGTATGGCATAATTACATCTAATAACATTTTGATCTTCTCGTGGTAATCTTTTGAAAATCGTTCATTTCTATGCATCTGAGAAAAAGTAAATTACTTCAATTAATTTTGAAACAAAATTGATAATTTATTTTGCTAATTTATTTTGATTCCGAAAAATAAATTAATATTTAATTATAAATAATCTTATAATCGATGTTAATAAATCGTCAATTTCAAGGTCTCAGTATCCTCAAAGAGCTAAAAAACTTACCTTTATCCTGCCAGTACTCAGCAAATATTGTGCCATACTTTTTATCATTATTTCAAAAAAGAAGTTTGAGTGATGCATGAATTTATTCACCACCAGAAAATCGGTATTATTCGGTTGCAGTAAAATTGGCAAGTGCTTCGCCAATTGTTCGTGAACCGTGACGTTACCATTTCGTAGAGGAAGCACAAACACAAACTGAAATCAAAAAACTAGAATAGAGTCAGACCAATCGAAAAGTAAATTAAATTTTTAAAATTCTAAAGATATCAAGAGCTAAAATTGGAAATTGGATATTTATCACAGATATATTCTAGATTCTACCTTGATGTATGCTTGTAGAATTTCCTTACGTCCAGCTTCGTGCACCATATTAATAAAATGTATCAAAACTCTAATCACGTACAATCCGACCTCTTGACTGCTGTTGCATATTAGCAACACAAAGAGTTGATTCAATATAGTTGGAAGAAACGTGATAACAGTGACTAGTTGAATTGCATGCGCTGCTTTTAAGATTTTACACGTTTCTGAATCTGAGGGCGTCGTTGAAGGTTTTGTGTCCAAAATACGTTCAGCGTGAACGAATAGATTATGCAGATGAAGATCCCGCGTAAATACTGTCGAAATTAATTGAAAAGATACCGTGAAGATTGGTCGTTGAGAATCGATCCAAGTAATATCTGGTCCTGCGTTCTGCAAAAATATATTTAAATCACTCTCCTCTCTTATATCAAGCTTTTTAACTATATTATTAATTTATAAAACTAATGATTGATCTTACTCTTACCCCTTTCCCTAATCCAAGGGGTTGTATAGAAAGATATCCCAAAGGCAAGTGCGTCGCTACGGGCAATATTTGGATATTCGATTCTACATCTACGTTCAGTCTGTATAACAGATAAAAAATATAAGTATAAAAGATTAAAAACATTTTTTTTCTGCCATTTCAATTATAAGATACTGTAAAATATGATATCAATTTAAATTTTCATCAATTATTCAATCGTTATCTATCACCTCACCTTCCTTTGTGCAGTAAAGGTGCCCATGCATAACCGACACAGTTTTCAACGCCGTTTTCTTTCTTTTTATTCATATCACAACTTATGTGATAAAAGGAGAATAATATATGATGTTTCGCGTGCAGTTTCGTAGGTAACTTAATCTTAATTTCTTCATACCAAGAAGGCACTGCGTTATGATGTAACACTGCGCACGATGCTCGTAAGCACAGTAACGACGAACCCGGTCTTCCATAAATTACCTATTAGGAGTAGTAGAAAGAAAATAAAGCCTATTTTAATTCTTCAACATCTAAGTGAATTACCGTTATTTTATTACTTACTCGTAAAGGTTTGGCGTCTTCGCTGTCGTCATCACGGAGTTCCACAATGCATGCTATGTTCCTAGCTCGGGTAAACATCTTCTGACTGTCAAAGTTGAGTGTCTGCGGGTACACATACACATGATTGATATATGTTGTGTATGGATGTACATCCCTCTCAGAAGTGCTCTCGAATTCAGCAATCTCGATTGTTGGCTCCACCGTTGGTGGTATTGGAAATGGCTTTAGCGGCGCTAGGCAAGTCGACAATGTATCTAGAAATCGTATTTTATGTATCGTATACCTGGAATCGTTCGAAACTATTGACTATAATTTCTTTTTTCACACTAATGTGAGAATGATTATTAAAAATCGTCTAACTTATTACAAAAATAAATAAATTATGTAGAATTAAGTTACAAAATTATGTTCTTGCAATACTGCTTCTTTAAATCAATTTTTCGAGATAAAGTATCTTTAGTTTTAAAATATTTAAGAACATTATTATTGATATTTATTGTATAAATTAAAAAAAAAATGAATTTTTTGTAACAATATATTACTCGATTACGAACTTTCAGGAATGTCCGTGATGGGTTCTATTTTAATTTTTAGCCAGGCAGGTATCACAGTCAATTTGCTAAGTTTCTCAGGCCTGTGAGTAAAATTTTGTTAATATAATAATTAATAATGTATGCATGTTGTACTCCATATTGCATAAATTTTTGAATTGCATTAATTTATTATTAATACATACTTTCTATACTCAGAAAGAAGTTTTAGCAGCTCCTCATCTTTTATTCTATTACCCTCCTGCCTATATATCGCTGGGAAATCTGAGGATGTATCTAGTTCGTTGCTATACAGTCTAAACAGTGGCCTCGCAGTCCACGCAAACGGCATTCTATAGTTTCCCAGTCTAAAAAAAGGATTGCAATCATGTACAATTAAGGTTATATATAATTTTAGTTAATATAATCTTGTTAATTAATCATTCTCTTAAAACATTTACATTCGATTATATATTCTATGCAAAAAAGTATCGGTATTATAATTTTACCTTTGGCAACATGCTCGGACTTGCTTATGCACCTTCAAGCCCAATCTTGGATCCTTGGTAGCTCTCAAATATGGCTCTGAGGTCTGATATATGTTTCCTTGAAGTAACTTATCTATCCTTACAACGAGAAATATATCTGGATGAGGATTACTAATGTTGAATATGGCCTGCAACAGCAATACGTTTTTGTATATTTTTTCTAAATTCTTATTCTATTAATAAATAACAATAAATTACTAAATTTTTATCTTGAACAGATTTATATATCTATCTCTTTATAGATTTATAGTTATATACTTTTTAGAGATGGATATGTAACCGAAATCTGATAAATGGGACAATACCCTGAAATGTCAAATTACCGAAATTTAAAAGGGGATTCAGGTCTAGAAGCTTAATTTTTAAACTATTTTTTCTGAAAAATTCGTAAAGTCTATTCAAATCAGGATTTTTCCTATATATTAGTACATATTTCAAGTATCTTTCAGTATTTTTTTATTGTAATATTTCAAGAAATAAGCCCTATATAAGTTTTTGTGAGATCGTGAAAAAAACACAGTGATCATGATTGCAGCTGTTCTGCTCATCTGAAACAAAAAAACCAAAGAGATTCTTAAAGCATATGAGTTGGGCTATCGTTTGACCTATGATAAAAAAAATATTAGAAAGAAAAAAATGGCGTCATTTTGAAAATTACTTTCCTATTTTTTCGAATTTTCCGAATCTTTAAAGTATACTATAAAATAAATAAAAATAAATATTTTGACTTTATTTTAGTTCAGACGAAAACTATGCGCTAAAGATGTGTGCAAAATTTGGACGCGATTGGTCAAATAAATTTTGAGAAATGATCACCAGTTAAAAAAATGTTTTAAGAAAAACGCAATTAAAGTTTTTTTAACTGATTAGAGATAGAGAGATAGAGATAACACTCGATAATATTACTTACAATCAATCTGCTATTCCAGGATCATAAAGGGCATCTTTTTCTTCACTACTTACATGCTAAAAGAGTTGCAATTATAGTAAAAACACTAAAAAAGTTTAAAATAGCAGTAACTAAATTTTTTTGAAACAGAAAAATCAGTATTTTCAGAAGTCTTTAATTTTTTTGCCGACATGTTCATAAAATCTACATCTCTCTCTCAGCTATAAATTGATTGCCCGTGAAATGTCGTTTTTTCTGAGTCTGCATAAATTCATTTTCTCGAACTTTTTTTATTCATTTTACTACGTAAAAGTATACGAAATATGTATTTGACACGAAGAACTTATTTGCGCTCGTGCCAACATTCGAAGTAATATTAATACACAAACAGCTGCTCCTTTACAGAGACAGGTTAGAATCGACCCTATTTTTAAAACAGAAGTTTCTAATACCTCCAACTTTTAAAAATAACGGTCGCTCGAATCCGAGTTAAAATATAATTCCTATACAATGCTTTATTACCTGCTCCTGAGCGCAGGGCGGAGCACGCTCAGAGTTCCTTACAAAAGCACTTATATTCCAGGCACTATATCTTTGTAATCTTTGCAAATTCGCAAAAATCCTTTTACGTACTTATTCTACAACCCAAATACTTGTGAAAAATGCACTAAAAAAAAATCGATCTTTTTTTATCTTCTAGACACAAATCTCCCCTTAAGATGCGATAACGTCTTGAAATCTCAAATTACTGAAATTTAAAACATGCAACAATGTCCCAAAAAGTAAGCTTTTTGGAAATATTTTTTGAAAACTGTGGTAATTTGACATTTCGAAATATTGTCTTAGTTTCAGTTTTCGGGATTATGGTTTTTCAGTTCTTTGCATGTCCACCATTTCTTCAGAATCATATTCATTTTTTTTTCATATAATGTATAAATAATAATCATGCCTGTTTCGGGTATTTTATCCAGTCTGAAGGAATGTTTTTTAATTCTCCAGAAAGAATAACATCCTCTGTTTCTGTTGTAATTCCTGTGGGACTAAGTTCCTTCGCCATATCTCGTACTATTTCATGATTAACATCGAAGTGAAAATTCTCTGTGAGTTTCCTGCCATTCCTCGCGTCGAAAAGACTCAACACTGTATGATAAGGTTCCACTTGACAAAGAGATTCCTTTTCGTCGATAGGTGCTTGCAGTCTAAATTTAAGACTTTCGCACTTGACAAGAATTCTGTGACCGAACTGCTCCTTGTAAGGATCCACATTATCGACAGATTGTCCTATGTGCGTTTTAGCATGTGGTATGTAAGGATATACGCTGAACAGTCTTTTTCTGTTCTCTCTCCTTGCTAAAGCAATGCTGGTGTCAGTCTCTCTAGAATATTTTATTAATTGCGGATTCATGCTCTGTTCGAGACCTTTCAGTGTGCCATAAACCTAAAATCAAAAACATATGAAGTCCATTTTAATATATGTATATGTCCATAATCCAACATGTATCTTTTATCTTGTCACAAAACTATCTTCGGGGGAATTTTCATTTAAAAGATTAAGATTTAATAACACGATTAGAATAATTTTGCAATATCATTATTTTACCTGCATAGGTTGCGGTGACGGCGGAGGTGTATTACAGGTTCTTTCTAGCGATGCAGCACGCTTTTCCTCTTGTTGTTTATAGTGTTGTAAGACGGAACTGACTTTCAATATCCAATCTTGCATATCAGCTTCGTTATCGGCAGCTAAAGTATAAGACTTGTGAGTGTCACTCATCCGTAGTTCAAAGCAAAATCTCCCGCGCTTTGAATTTCTAACAACTTCCGTACAAAAGTCCATCACTATTGTTAGTTTCGCTTCGCCCTTTCTCTCATCTTTGAAAAATTCGAGTATATAAGTGCCATCAACCTCCTGTCAGAGATGACAGAAACGTCTTTTGAACGATTTCGAGCCAATATGAGCAAACATTCTATCCGTACTACCAATCTCAGGGCCTTTCATTAAGTAACCTTCTTTCGTTATACCGTCGTTTTTTGTTAAATCCTAAAGATTCATAAACAATATACATACTTAACCCTAAGTATGAACAAGTATAGTAATATAAATCATATTGAACAATTCTAGGTATTCTTAGTAGATTCTTATATTTAAGACTGTTTTAGGTATAATATTATGAATTAATTAGAGAGCCACATCTCAAGATATACTTGAGATAGATGATCTTGAAATAGAATGCACTATGAATACCGATCCTAAATTTTAAAGATCTAAACTGTCACCGTTATTATAATATAATTGCACATATAAATCTTATAGAGTTAAAATGGCATTACCTCGTCTACTTGATCCACCTCGGTATCAATTTCATACACTTCGTCTTTTAGATCATCTGATTTTAATATTCTGGAAATTTGTTTTATAAAATAATAGCAATAATAATAATTTACAAAATAACGGATGGCTTTCAACGAATCTAATTAAAAAACGTTGAACTTACGTACTTTGGTAATTCGAGATAAGCCCCACTATATGCTGCATATTTGTAATGTACAAGATTCCAGTTAGATACATAACTGAATAGACACTCCTTTGTCAAAAGATTTTCCACTCCTTCTTCACATTCCGTAATATGTTGTGCTGTTGGTACCACGCTGCGATATCTCCTTGGCAAAACCACTTGCTAGAAAACACATATTTAACAACACATCATAATTATGTATTTAATGTATCACAAATACATTTAATAATTATTTAATATTTTGATTATAATTATTTGTTATCTCAAAAAGTAAAATTTTCAACGAAATATATTTTTTATTTTATTTATATAGAATTAAATTGAAAACATTAACTGTATTCTTTATGTATATTTTCAAATTTTATTTTATATTTTATTACTATCCTTCCTTTGTTCGTTCATGTATAAATAACATGCTATGTATAAATAACATGCTGATATACAAAGTTAAACTGCTAAACTTAAAAATATAAATTTAGAATCTTCAAACAAAATTCTTAAGTTACAGAACTATAGGAATGAAATAATTATAATTTAGATTTATCTCCTTTACTGCTTTATAATCAAAATGTAATTATTAAATGTTCATTCAAAATTATGATCTCCACCCTTAAGACAAGCATTATATCTATCGTTGAGAAAACAAATGATTGACTGACATTGTGTTTGTATGAATAAAAAGAGCTCTGTTTAAAGTATTAATAAAAGCCTATTGATAACCTTTGACTTTTAATTTAAAACAAAGATATTTCAACATTTTTCCTACAGTTCTATAAATAAAGAAGTCAATCTCTTGAACAAAGTATTTGCGAGTAAACTTCCAAAGGAAAACTTTGTTTGTTTTGAGTCCTAAATTCATATTTTAAATTTGGTTTAACATTCTGTAAATAAGCAGTACAAAAATGAAAACTTACAGAAATATCATCTTGGGGATACAGCAGCAATTCTCTCTGAGGATCATTTTGCAATAGCGTCTTATTCTTTAGCACAAAATTCTCAAAGTCAATGGGTTCGACTAAGTGTGGTTTATTCTGCAAAAAAAAAACATGAATTTTAAAAGATACAGAATTTCACGAGTATAGAAAATTTTGAAACATTTCTTTAGCTTTAATTCCGAAATTAAAAAAAATTCTATGATGAAGAACGACAGAAAAGATTATAAAATTTGGATATTCAGGCTACCGAGACGATTGTTTACATCCCGGATTCATTAGTATCACGGGCAGCTCGGCGCGCTAAATCTCGAATAATATTCCGACGAAGTGCGTACTCGAATCCGAATGATAAGCAGACGACGAGATAGACGTCTCACCTGCACTGTGCTCTCGCGGACGACCTGTGATACGGTCTCCCGCAGCTGCGCCGCCATACCGAGTTTCCCCAGGCCGCGCGTGAACTTTCTCTCGCTCATCCTCGCGAACGTCGAGCGGCGCCGATTCACCCCCGAGTCAATACCGTCTGATGTCGCCGCGCCGGTCACGTTAGACCGCATCGGTCACCGTGCCCGGACTTGTCGGGGAGTAACTGAGAACATATCATACAACCGCCTCGGCCACCTCGTCACAATTAGTCACAATTAATCAAGATCGCGCGACCAACTCCCGTCTCGTCGGCCATCACCAGTGACACCAATGACATCAATGTCACCAATCGCGTTCCGTCCCCGCCGCTCCGCGTTGTCGATTCTCCTCTCTCTCTCTCTCTCTCTCTCTCTCTCTCTCTCTCTCTCTTAATAAAAATCAAAGCTTGCGTGGACTTTTTGCTAAAGAGCCGCTTTTATCTCATACTGATCGATACGACGCAGAAAACTGGAGCGCATTGAGGTAAATTTGAATTTATGATATTATATTATAAAATATGGAAATGATTAGGTGTGTAGAACAAAATAGCATTTTCCCGCGTATTTTCTACACG
>Ga0157362_1001335_pt1 | contig 10325 bp, 6 predicted proteins | sample AttlaeALBM3_FD_111480 | JGI IMG/M metagenome (GOLD analysis project Ga0157362, IMG submission 111480) | Fungus gardens microbial communities from leaf cutter ant in Ribeirão Preto, State of São Paulo, Brazil - Atta laevigata ALBM3 | ecosystem: Host-associated > Fungi > Mycelium > Unclassified ... | reverse complement strand
GTCACCACATCCACTTCACGGACGTAATTGTAGCAGCCACGATCGGCCCGGTCATTTTTCCCGAACGGGTCGCCCCAGCCAGTTCCGTAAATGATGCCACCTGCCTCCTGCACAGTGCCATCACCGTTCAGAAGCTTGCAGCCCACAACGCCCACACAGGGGTCAGCTTTCATGACCGACAGCATCGGGGCCAGCCAGTTGTCCCCGACGGTCGTATCATTGTTCAGGAACATCAATTCGCGGCCCCGCGCCCGTCGCGCGGCGGTATTGCTGTTACCGAGAAAACCAAGATTTTCGTTATTAATGATCTGTACTACACCCTTCGCTCCCAGAAGGGCAGCAATCGGCCGAGACGGACGGTCATCCGCAATAATGACCTCATACGGCACTTTCCGCGTCAACAGCATGACAGACGCCAGGCAACGCCAGGTATCGTAATAATGACCATAGACCGGAATGATGATCGAAACTTCCGGATCACGCTCCTCCTGGAAGGACAGCGCAAACGGCAGGGACAGCGTGCTGTCACCCAGCTGTTCCATATGTTCGGAACAGACCACGCCCTTTGCGCATTTTTTTTCCCGCAGATAATGCGCGAGTGCTCCGAACTCCACGGCAGCCGGGTGTCGCGCCGTGTACCAGGCCGGATCAAACAGCGGATGCGGCCAGAACCCACCGGCTTCCCCTTCCGCGGCATAATGCGCTAGAGGATTGGTTCCGTCTTTCACACTGGTGGCATATTCCTCGGCATAGGCTACAGGATCGAAAACAGCATTCGGCCTGATCGCAGACCCGGGCGGACGCGCTAGAAAATCTTCCAGCGGTGTGCGTCCAGCCGCTATTTTTCCAACCTGCTTCAGATAGAAGTCCGTATCGAACAGGGGATGCGGATCGGGTGGGTTGCGGCCCTGATGGGTAATGTAATGGACAAGCGGATTGATCGCCGCCTCAACCGGCAGCGCAGCAGTATACCAGCTGCTGCTGAACAGCGGATGCGGATCCAGCCCCTGCGCTGCACCTGTCCAGTAATAATGTGCGACAGGATCAGTCCCAGGCGGCAACATTGCCGCGTAACGCCTGCAATACCAGGCCGCATCAAACAACGACGACTGCGCAAGAAGGGCAATACCTTTTCTGGCACCCCGTCGAACCTGGATCCGCGACCACAGACGCAGCGTGAGGGTCCAGTATGCGAGCTTGACAGCCCGACGTGCATGACGGGCAAAGACCGGATGGCGCTGCGCCAGATCCCGCAGCCTGCGCCCGACACGCCATGCGGTGGACTGAAGCAACAGCCGATGCTCCGACTGGAGCTGCTGAAGCTGGTTGCGCAGTTCTGCGTTGCTGCGGGTCAGGGACTGGACATCATGCTCCGAAACCGGCTCACGTGCGAACAAACGTTCCAGATGACGGCTCCGCTCCTCCATCTGGCAGACACGCCCCATGGCCTGCTCCAACTGATTCTCGATGAGCACACGCACATGCTTTTCGACCGCATGCTCCCTGATGGGAAAATGCTCTTTCCCCACGGACCGTTCTCCATCGTCCCATCTCAAGCCGTCTGCAAGCGGGCTGTCATCAGTCACCGGTTTCAGCTCAGCCATGTTTCGGCTCCTTCCGTCACGAGATGTACGCCACCAGCCTGCGCGCCTGCACCATTTAAGCCGCGGATTACCTGCACCCGACGCTCCGGCGGCACAAGGAACATCATGAAACCCCCACCACCGGCGCCCGAGACCTTCCCACCGATCGCGCCATCCGCCATCGCCTGCCCATAGAGATTTTCAATCAATGGATTGGAAATGCCCCGCGCCGTATTCTTTTTCGCTTCCCACGACCGGTTCAGGATCTCGGCCATATGCGCCACTTCCCCGCGCAGAAGAGCATTCTTCATATCGTGCGCGTCCTGCTTGAGGCGATGCATGTTGCGCATGGTTTCTTCAGTAACCTTGAGCAGACCACTGCGCTGCTCGGCAATGATGTCAGCGGAAGCCCGTGACACGCCCGTAAAGGCAATGACCAGAGACATCTCAACCTCATTTCGAATGCGACTGGACAACCGCAGCGGGTTAACGATCACCTGGTTCTGGGCCAGGAACTCGATAAAGTTGGTTCCACCAAACGTCCCGGCATACTGATCCTGCTTTCCCCCCTGAAGGCCCAGATCAATCCGCTCGATCTCATAAGCTAGGTGGGCCACATCGTAAGGCCCCAGTGGAAGCTGAAGCAGACTTACAAAAGCCTCCACCAAGGCCACAACCAGGGCGGAGGACGACCCGAGTCCTGATCCGGGAGGCGCATCCACGAAAGACGTGATGCGCCACGGCTCCACCGGTACCGAGAAACGACGGCTGATCCCGGCCAAAACCCCGGCATGAAGCCTGAGTTTCGCATAGACAGGAATGGTGCCATTGATGTCACGCGGGTCAAACGCTTCATCGATGCCCACATCAGGGGCAATGAAATGGACGTTCCCGTCCGCCGATTGCTCGATGAAGGCATAAGCATACCGATCGATGGTCGTGTTCAGGACGGCCCCACCGAAATCGTCACAATACGGGCTGAGATCTGTCCCACCACCAGCTAGCCCCAGACGGAGCGGAACCCGTGCGCGAACGGCACTCCGCGTCCCGGCAATCGGGCGTGTGCGGGACGAGCGTGTATGAGGATCGCTGTTCACAGGAACGCCTCTCTTTCGGAAATCAGGTCAGCGAGACTGGAAAAGTCAACGCGGACGCCTTCGATACCGGCAGCGCTGGCAGCCTGCATGTCGGTGGGCTGGTCTCCGAACATCAGACAGCGCTCCGGATCAAGCTCCCACCGCCGCAACAGGTCAAGGATCATGCCCGGTTCTGGCTTGCGGTCAGGACTAGTCCCCCGATACCGCTCCACCATGGCCTCGGGATGGATGGGACAGTACCGCCAGTCGTCGATCGTCCCCCCATGCGCCCGCACCGTCCCGATCACCCACCCCATCAGGGACTGAAGATCGTGCTCGGAATACAGTCCACGCGCCACGCCAGACTGGTTGGTGACGATGAAGACATGATGCCCGCTCTCCGTCATACGCCCGATGGCGTCCAGAACGCCCGGCTCCCACTCGAAACGCTCCCGCGTCCCGACCCAACCATGGTCACGGTTGATGACGCCGTCTCGGTCCAGAAACACGGCCGGACGCCGCAGCACCGCGGGCAGTTCATGTCCTGCCGCCGCAAGATCGTCCGGCAGCCCGATATCCCGGAAATATCCCGTCAGTTCCATGCCACGCAGATCTCCACCCGCGGCCAGCGCAGGTAGAATGTCCTGCTCCAGCGAACACTCCGGCGCCAGATGATCGAAGACCGTGTGATCCAACAGATAAATCCCGCTGTTGATCAGTCCCGACTGCCCCGGCTGCTCGGCTTTCGGATGAAATGACGCAACATGTTCACCATCTTCTGCCAGACGGACTTCCCCATACCGGTCCAGATCCTCGACTGCACGTAGCAACATCCAGTTCCCCCGCCGCGCACGCGACAGGAACCGCGACAGGTTGCAGGAAAACAGGGAATCCCCGTTACAGAGCAGGAAACGGCCCTGAAGATGCGCACGGGCATAATACAGTGCTCCCCCCGTTCCCGCGCGGAACGGCTCCACACTGATCGTGATCTTCGCCGGCTTCGGCAGAAAAGACCGGATCTGTTCCACGGCCTGCTCGATCTCGGCCGAGAGATGTCCTGCCAGCAGAACAAAATCCTCCACGCCAAAACGCTGCATTTCCCGCATCAGCCACGCCAGAAAAGGCCGGTCGCCACAGGTCATAAGCGGCTTGGGCAGGGCGCGGGTCAATACGCCAAGCCGCGTACCAAGCCCTCCCACTAGAATGGCGCACTGACGCACGGTTACATCACTCACGGGACAGGATACCCCGCAACGGAACGGAAAACGGAAACAGCAGGACAAAACATCTTTGATTTTTTCAGGCTAGAACGGATCAACTCAAGACGGATAACCGCAGAGAAAACGGGAAAACCCTTCAGAATAGCGCAGCACGCGTGGCTGCCTTATGCCGACGGCCAAGCCGTCGCCAAGGCTTTGGCGCACGGGGTGGTGTGGCCAATTGCAGGGCGTAGTCCGTTGCCTCGAGATTGGCATTCAGGAACGGATCATCGCGCATGATCCGTTCCCAGCGTTCCAGCAGCCGCCCGACATCCACACAGGCATCGAACAGGTTACGCGCCGTCCCCTCCCTGCCGCGCGTACCGCCGTCCTCATGCATCAGCGTCGCATGGGGCGTCCAGACGACCCGCAACCCTGCATCTCGGGCGCGCAGACAGAAATCAATGTCATTGCATGTCAGAGGGAATGTCTCGTCAAAACCGCCGATCCGCTCGAAAACCGGACGGGGCACAAGCATACAGGCTCCCGTCACGGCCATCAGGTCTCGCGTCAGGACAAGCTGCCCCAGATAACCGGGGTTATCCTCCGCCGCGCTGCGCAGGATATGTTTGGGCCCGCGTTCCGTCAGAACAATGCCCCCGTGCTGCAAAGTCCCGTCAGGATAGGAGAGCCGTGCCCCGACCACACCGACACCAGGCTGCTGCGCCAGTGACACCATTTCCGTCAGCCAGCCTTCCTCGAGAACTTCGGTATCGTCATTGAGGAAGAGCAGCATGTCGCCCTTTGCCAGACCAGCCATCATGTTGTTGAGGGCAGACCAGTTGAAAGGCATGGCAAGCCGCTCCACCGTCAGCCGCGGATCACGGCCCATACGCCGCAGAAGATCAAGCATCTCAGGGTTCGTGCTACCATTATCGGCGATCAGCACCTCAAAATTCTGATACTTGGTCAGCGTCAGAAGACTGGACACGCAACGCTCGAGCAGCCTGAACTTGTCCTTAGTCGGGATGATGATCGAGACCAGCGGTGTGTCGTTTGTAGGATAGACGATCCTCGGCCAGACATTGCCGCCGATATAGACATCCTCAAGGTCAAGGTCGGGATGGCTTTCCCGAAAATGCCGAAGAACCACGTCTCGCATCTCAGGATGCTGCTGCGTAGCACGCACCAACGGAAACATGAGCGGCAAACCCGGCGTCCGCCCACGATGGAACAGAAGCCGGGGCAGATGATGGATACAGACCGCCGGCACCTTCTCCGTCACGCGCAGCAACAAATCATACCGAGTAAAGCTGCCGCCCTCGTCACGGATTCCCCCCACCGCCATGATCCTCGCCCGACTAAACACCGCAAGCTGCCCGATCACATCTCCCGCATAGGCGAGATCTCGGCTCCAGCCCGTCTTGAAAGAAGGGTGGCAGCACTGCCCGTCACTACCCAGACGATCCTCGTCACAATAAAGAAGCACTAGATCAGGCCGGCTGGCGATAGCTACCGCAAATTCATAAAGCGCAGTTCGGGAAAGCTGGTCCCCAGGTTCCAGAAAGGCACAAAAATTGCCCGCTGCTGTTTCCAGTGCGCTCCGCCAGCGACCTTCAACTCCCTGATGGGGCGAAACTTCTACACCGATGAGTCCGGGCACACGTCGCATAATCTCTTTAAGATGCATGCGAATACCTGGTCGCAGGTTCTCAGGATAAACCACGATCAGCGTCCAGTCGGTATAGATCTGCGCTTCCAGGGAAGCGATTGTTTCCTCCAGAAGGTCCAGCCGGTGATCGCTGACCTGAACCATCAAGGAAAATATCGGCCGCGAGGTCATCCCCCGGTCGATATGCAGTCCGATAGCCAGTTGATCGGTGGAGGACAGCCGGTCATAACGCAACAGCCACGCTTTGTAGGCCATGTCGTCTTGCGGCGACGCACCTTCCGGATAAAGCAGCGCATAAAGATCGGTCCGCACACGCGCTTCCTCCGATCCGGCAACGATCACCAGCCCCTCGCCCCGGTTCGGGGCCGCCATCAGGCCCGCTTCTCCCTGAGGATCAGGTGTCCGATCCAACCCGTTATGGTATAGGAAAGATACATATCGAGCGTCACAGATGTCTTCGTCACCGTGAAGCTGACGGAACTCTGGCGATCCCGCGATGATATGAGCCACATCATGAAATGTGGCCCCATCTTCCAGCAGGGAAGCAAAATGAGCGAGAGCGGCGGGCTCTGGCCTTCTTCCAAGACCTGTACGAAATAGCCGGACGATGTCAGCAGCACTCTCGGTCGAAATCGGCATGGCAGAACGGTTTCTCAGAAATTGGATCAGAAACGGAGGTCAACGAACACGGTTTGTGCGAGATTAACATTTTTCGTGCCGTCGCGTGCAGTCCCGTTTGCAGGTTTTTTTGTCTTTGTTTTTTAATCAGGAGTGATCTGTCTGAAATAGCAAATAATCGTCATAATCTCAGATTCGAAACACGGAAATTTTCAGTGACAAACATAACATTTTTTCGCTCTGACAGCATCCGTGTTTTAAGCGAGACCTAAGATTGCTTGCTTCGGAAACGGCCTTTATTCTACAGGACGCCCTACCACCGTTTGACAGACCGGCGCTCTCGCCGGCCAGCCCGAGGCTACTCCGGACGCATGAGCGAAGATTATACAATCTGGATCGACGTCGAAGACATCTTTCAGTACTTCGAGAAAAACGCTCGCCCCAGCGGAATCCAGCGCCTCGTTTTTGAAATCCTTCGCGTTATCCGCCAGCAGGCCGACTCCATGCCAGGGATCGGCCGGATTGTCTTGACCCGTCGCGGACAGGTAGACGGCGACCTCCTCACACCAGTCTCCTTCGCGGATCTGGATGCCCTCTTCGCCGTCCGGGCGGATGAGAAAATCATTCCTGACGCCACACCCGCGTCTTCCACAACAGGGTCGCCCCGTGCCCTGATCCGGCGCCTGCGTCATAGTATGATCCGACGGCTGGAGAGCCTTCCCCCTGAGCTGGGTCATCTCCTGCTGAACATTGCAGTCAACCAGCTCCGAGCGCTTCAGCTCCTGCGCCGCTATGTCCGCTCGCGCCTGCGCCGCTCCCCGGCCGTCACCTCCCCCACACCTGCATCACAGCCCGTTTCCGCCACCCTAGATCCGGCTCCGTCTTGCGCCCCCCAGCGCGGGGACATTTTCCTGATTCTGGGGGCCGCCTGGTCCGAACCGGATTTCGGGGAGCGTCTGGCCCGGATGCGACAGGTCTACGGTATCCAGCCCGTCCTGCTGCTTTACGATCTCATTCCGGCGATACGTCCTGAATGGTGCACCCTGTCGCTGATCCAGGATTTTTGCCACTGGCTCGACACCACGCTGCCTCAGTGCGGCCGTCTGCTGGCCATCAGCAACGCTACCGCCCACAGCGTGGAAGACTATGCCCGCCGGCATCGCCTGAAACTGCTTGCCCCGGTCCAGACCATTCCCATCGGCAGTGGTTTCGGGCCACCGCGCCGGGTTTCGGATGAACGCCTCAGGGGGCTGCCCGCTCCGGGAAGCTACGTCCTGTTCGTCTCCACCCTCGAGGCGCGAAAAAACCATCTTCTGGCTTTCAGCATCTGGCGCCGTCTACTGACCGACCTGCCACGCGAGGAGGTCCCAACGCTAGTTTTTGCCGGCCGTGTCGGCTGGCTGGTATCCGACCTCATGCAGCAGCTTGAAAACACCGAGTGGCTGCGCGGCAAGATCCGCCTCCTAAACAATCCGACCGATGAGGAACTGTCCAACCTCTACGAAGGTTGCCTCTTCACGCTGTTCCCCTCCCTGTATGAAGGCTGGGGCCTGCCCGTGACGGAAAGCCTTGTGAACGGCAAACCCTGCATCGCCTCGAATTCCACCTCTATTCCCGAGGCAGGCGGCCCCCTGACTCGCTACTTCGACCCGGAAGACATTGACGACGCCTATCGCGTGGTCCGCGACACCATCACGGACCGCGAGGAATTGGCCCGCTGGCAGAAAGAGGTCCGCACACAGTTCCAACCCGTCCCGTGGGAACGCACGGCCGATGCCGTCCTGGACGCCTGCCACACAGCTTACCTGAGTGAAAGAACATCATGATCCTGTGGATCGATATTGACGATCTGCTGTTTCACCTCCTGCACCACGGGAGGCCGAGTGGCATCCAGCGCGTCGTGTTTGAGATCAGCGCAGCCCTGCGCACCCTCCGCAGTGAAAATGTCCAGTTCGTCCGGCGCGGCCCGGACGCCTCTCACCCCCATGACTTCCTGACCGTGAACTGGGCCGTTGTGGAAACCATGTTCCGCCAGATCATGGCAGGCGATGGAAAGGGAACCATCGGTTCGGCCGCAGGACTCCTCCCCGTCACACCATCCATCGACAGGATTCCGTCCGAAAAGATCTTGTCCACCTTCCTTCAGGCGGAAGGCCTGACGTTCGCCGGCCTGCGTACCCTCCCCGCCACGCTAGCTCAGCTGGCCCTGCACGCCGGACAGCGCAAGCTGAGCCAGCGTCGTAATACCGGCCGGTCCGGGCAGTACATGGAGGACACGAAACTGGCGGACATCGCCCGCCCCGGGGACGTGTTCCTAACCCTCGGCGCACCGTGGCACCACCGGAACTATATCCACACCATCCGCTGGATGCGCGATGACCTGCGCATGTCCTATGGTCTGCTGATGCATGACCTCGTGCCGGTCCGCTGCCCCGAATGGTGCGATCGCGGCATCATCACGACATTCCGCACTTGGCACCGCGCCGTCCTGCCCCTAGCCGACGTCATTTTTGCCAACAGCAAAGCCACAGCTGCGGACGTGCAGTCCTACCTGACAGAACTGGACATCGGCACCACCATCACCGTCCAGCCCATTCCGTTGGGCACAGGCTTCGGCCTTGCCGACATGCCCGTCGCTACCGCCCCCCTCGTGACCAAACCCTACGTCCTGTTCGTCTCCACTATCGAGGCCCGCAAGAACCACGCCCTGCTCTTCCGCGTCTGGCGCAGGCTCCTCGACGACCTGCCCGAAGACCAGGTTCCCACCCTCATCTTCGCCGGCCGGGAAGGATGGCTCGTCTCCGATCTCATGCAGCAACTGGAGAACACGTGCTGGCTCAACGGCAAGATCCGCTTCATCCAGAACCCTACCGATGCCGAACTGCGCCGCCTCTACGCCGATTGCAGTTTCACCGTCTTTCCCTCTTTCTTTGAAGGCTGGGGTCTGCCCGTAACGGAGAGCCTGAGCATGGGACGCCCATGCGTGGCGTCCGGCACGACCTCCATTCCCGAGGCCGGCGGCAGCCTCGCTCGCTATTTCAATCCACGCGACACCAACGACGCCTACCGCCTCATCCGCAACACCATCACAAACCAGCCCGCCCTCAGCGAATGGACAAAACAGGTCCGCTCCTGCTTCAAGCCCGTCCCCTGGACAGACAGCGCCAAAGCCGTTCTGGCAGCATTCGACATGACCTGACCCGACGTCCCTTCCCACCCTGCCCTGCGTGCCGATAGCCGCGCACGCTTCTCTCTTCCGACGTGCGACGACAGTAAAGATCCATGACACTCTGGCTCGATATCGACGATCTCCTCACCTATCTGACCCACCACAACCGACCCAGCGGTATTCAGCGCGTCGTTTACGAACTTTCGAACGCGCTCGATGAGTTAGCCGGCGATGGAATCCGGTTTGTCCACAGGAGTGAGAACGACCGCGACCTGCAGATCATTGAATGGTCTTTCGTTCAGAACATGTTCCGGAACATCACCACCCAGACCCAGCCGCGCCTCTCACAAAAGAACGCGAGACAGTACAGACCCTCACGCCCCCCCCAGGCGAAACCAGATGCCCGTCCCGCGCCACCACCCCTATCCTTTGCCGCCATTGACCACATTCCCGATGCGGCAGGGTTGCAACAGGCCCTCCGGCTTCAGAAAACAATTCTCGGCCACGCACTGCGGCTCCCGACCTCGATCTTGCAGCTCAGCGCACACGCTACTGAATTTCATATCCGCCAGCAGGGGGCCGCATGGCACAAAAAACAGGCCGCATGGAGAAGCTGGCGGCGGAATCAGAAGCAGACCGACCAGATCAACTCCACGATCATTCTCTCGTCGGGCCGGAAACTTGAAGACGTTGCACAACCCGGAGATACCTTCCTGACCCTTGGCGCGCCATGGCACCGGAGGGACTACGACCGGCTCGTCCGCTGGCTGCGCGATGACCTGCGCATGTCCTATGGCCTGCTGATGTATGACCTCGTGCCAGTCCGCTGCCCCGAATGGTGCAACCGGGATATGATCCTTGCTTATACGGAATGGCACGAAAACGTCCTGCCCCTAGCCGACGTCATTTTTGCCATCAGCAAAGCCACAGCTGCGGACGTGCAGTCCTACCTGACAGAACTGGACATCGGCACCACCATCACCGTCCAGCCCATTCCGTTGGGCACAG
>Ga0157362_1001334_pt1 | contig 10327 bp, 3 predicted proteins | sample AttlaeALBM3_FD_111480 | JGI IMG/M metagenome (GOLD analysis project Ga0157362, IMG submission 111480) | Fungus gardens microbial communities from leaf cutter ant in Ribeirão Preto, State of São Paulo, Brazil - Atta laevigata ALBM3 | ecosystem: Host-associated > Fungi > Mycelium > Unclassified ... | reverse complement strand
ATTTCATTTGTCTATTTGTCCGTTTGTCCATTCGATTATCTATTTGCAAGATTTCGATTTAATTTTTTCTGTTTTCAACAGTAGATGCTCAAGGATCTTAGGTTTCCCGAGGCAAAATATTAGATCAATTGATCATAAGAGAAAAAGATCAAAATGAATTTTAACAAAATTCTTCTAATAGTTTTTTATTGCATCGCTTAATTATATCTGCAAAGTTGCAAAGTTTATTTTCTTGTCATTCTCTTAAACATCAGATACTTGAGCAATCATGTTTTAATATGGAATTACTGCAGTTATCAGTAATCGTCAGTACTTGTCAACATCCATCTGTCCTCGGGACGGACATTAAATGTGACAGGAAATGCGAAACCTCCGAGTACAATCGTGTTACAATCGTGATCTAACGCAACGTCTTTCATAGATCATCGCAATCAAAGCGACCGTTCACGCAATCAAGGATTCTCGATCTGATATTCAGGAGTGGTCGCTCAGTAGGGTGATTCCAGATGGCTGGTCCACCACTATTTATCCGGACGGGAAGCGTAATGGCGGACGTACAATCTTGTTACTGCGCGCGGTGATATGGGCTGGGCCATAGTGATTCAATAATTCAGCACCACGCTCCGCCGCCGGCGCTATTTCGTATCTCGAGAGTACTGACCTATATGTGTACGGAGTGGCTACAAATGAGAGACTCAATGGGATACGGAGGTTCAGGATAGACACCTCGTACGTTCGACCATTTCGTCGTCCAGCAAGGTCTCCGTGTCACACGGGATCCCTAGAAGCGTTTACCTTCGTTCCGTTGAAAGCGCATAACCCCGGCGAGGGGTCGCTTGCACGAGAACAATGAGAGTCCATCCTCACTGTGAAACAATGACGGAACGCGTTCGGTTAACCTCCGAATTGGAGATCGCGTCGAACCACACAGATCCTCTCTCTAGAGCCTTTTGTCCTATAATTGCTAGCCTGGCAGCGATAAGGTTGTATCAAATGACGAGAAAGGAACCCTACTGCGTATCGGGCCGCTCGTCGCAATGAACGTTATACACGTTACGGTCATAATACGTTTTAATGGCCGTATCTTCAGGCCCGCGTGATTAGGAGATAATGGTCGCCAATGTTGGAGACACGGTTGTCCCGATGTATATATCACGATGATGAGATAAATGTGGCGGAAGAATCGTCGCGCGACGGAAGTCGTGTAGCTCTACAGGGCTCATTCATAGCGAAGATCCGGCCAAGCCGCCATTAAGTGTTCCGGTATTTAATGTAACTCGCAGCTTCTTATCCGGCATCCCGCTGATTTGTTCTTCGACAAGAGATTTCCTCTGAATCTCAATACCCCGAATGAAAGTTAATCTCAAAAGGCATTGCAATCAATCTTGAATGCACGTCATACGTCTACGAGAAACCCATTCATATCCCGCGTCCACGGTTTTTATATTGATTCTAAGTTGGCCATCGAATTGATTTACAAATATTTCGGATACTTGATATAGAGTTATTTCATTGTTATTGAAGGATCAAAAAACGCTAAGATGTTTCGAGAGAGATTGCACGAACCTCGTAGCAACCTTTGAAGAACGCCTAGTCGACGTTGGTCCTCGAGAAATCCTTCTACCTTCAGAGCAACAAAGGATTTAGGATAATCCTGAAATCCTCGAGGTGTATACCAGTATATGTATAGCGTTAAAATGGAATTGCACGACGAAGCCAAAAAAGAATCGATGCTAGAACGGTTCTCGCGTCTAGTACTTGTATGTATAATCCAGAACGGCGAATCGATTAAATGCGCGTATTATATTGTTTTTCCACCGTATCGTAAAACCGTATCGGTCTGTCATGTTAGCACCTTAATATCTTATATAAGACATGTTAGGAAGGAAGAATCTATCGAATATTGCATTATTCATGTAACTTTGTTATCTCAAACAGCCGACATTATGAATTTATGAGCGTCAGGTTTTATATCAACATAACTATAAAGCTATGATTTTCATGTATCATGTTAATACATTTTAGTCAAATTATTATTATTCATTATTATAGATATTATCAATTATTATATGGAAAGAAGGATTACTGGTGTAAAAATTTTTAGCCAAATGCAAGTGTAAAAATGATTTTATTAGATTATCTGAATAATTGTTTTGCAATACAATTAGCAATGTTGTATTGCTAAAAATTTTCATGTTCTAGCAAGCGTTTTGAGCGTTCTACATTTATATAATATTTTTATAATATTTATATAATATTTATAAAAATAAATATTATATATTATATTATATTAAATAATTTATATAATATTTCGATAATTATTTTTAAATCCATATCTAGTTAAATCTTTAAGTCCTTCCACAAAACTATTTATTCTGTGCATTAGTATGTTTATTACTATTTAAAGATTTAAGTTTACGTATAAATTAATTATACTATTTTTATCAAAACACAGTTTAAGCAGTCCATTTCGATCGATTTGACTTTTTTTTTCAATTGACCTGTGTCGTTTCATCAGTTAGAAACTAATCGAATTCGCGATTTTATCTTTTGCAAAGTTTCGGGGTTATTCGCATGCTCGATATTTTGAATCAAAATTGCAAATTACAATTGAAGTACTCATTCAATTCGATCAGTTCGACATTTTTCCAGCAACTGACTCTCTATATAGCGTTTCGTTTTTCGCCAATTGGAACATAATCGAATTCGCGTTTTATCGATTATCTCTCGAAGTTTTGTGTTTACACGCTTTCGCGTTTACAACATTTCGAAAACAGTGTAAAAGATCGAAATGCAATTATCGCGGATATAAAAAAACTTCTGTTGCGGTTTTATAAGCGGTATGTCATGCAATAATCTCCTCCACAGCCGTTTCTATCGATATAAGTAACCGAAAATAATACACTTGTGTACGCAAGTTTTCATAACATGTTTTCCACATTAGTGGATCTACCGCATGGCATAAAAAAAATACCGTAAGTACATGATGTCGACATGTGAATTCATTTCCGGCAGTAGCTCTCGCGAATTCTCCCGCAAAAGTGCGCGCGCGCCTCTTCCACGCTCAATTCCCGCGAGAACGTCCCTAAAATAATCCCGGGCGCAAAACGTGTCGTTATAAAAATTCCATCGTCTCTCCTCGTGCCAACGACGGCACGAGGAGAATTTTGTGTTCCTCGTATGCCGACGTTTTTCTCTTCTTCAGCCAGCACTCTTTTGCGCGCCACCGTCATCGTTCCCACCGTCACGCGTTAAGCGCGCGAACCCGCCTCTCGTAAATCCGACTCTTCATAAATTTTTCATCGAACTTCGAGGAGGCACGTAACCATCCACAGTGCATGGCCCCGACAGGAAACTGCTCGTTCCTATCGATTTCGTGCGACTCGCCTACATTCCGCGCGCGCAAGTCGACTAGCATGACACATCATCTACGCCATATTCGCAAATTAATTGATAAATATGAGATGATGATATAACACACAAACACGATGATTGTCGTTAATTGTAGCACAATTAAGAAGGTACTGACAGGTCTTGGATAAACGTTACCATCAAGTAGTCGCAAAGCCTGCGCCAACTAGCATGAAGGGAACTGACGGAAGAGTAATACTATAAGGTTTCTCACGTAGAGGAACCTTTCGCATCTCTCAAAGGACTGACTGCGGCTCGCGAAGCCGGACAGTCGCGAATAATTAGTTACTTATAGTAGCAATTGCCCGCGATTCCTTACAAGAAGCACCTTTGAGCGAGCAAGCAGAGATAGGTTCATCTACCTCTTGTCTTTTCTTTGTCGATGTTTTCCCTTTATTTTGACTTTCGGCGAAAACGGATGTGACCTCGATTCACGCAAATTATTACAACACGCGACGGATGAATTATGAAGGAATTTCGACGAATAATTTAGACGAATGTTGAGTAAATGTGCTTAATTTAAGCGAAATGTTACGTATATGTCATTGTGATATTTAAGTGAAAACATCAGTAAATCTTTGTGTTAAATTATCAGGTTTCAAATGTCATATTTAACCGTAACATATATATCTTGCGATGTCAGTACGACAAAAAATATTTAATTAATGTATGAAATGTACCGTGAAATAATAACGAGCGGAGGAATGGTGCTACATGTATAAAAATAATAAAAAATTAAAAATACATGTCTTTTTTTAATCTTTTAATACTAGACAGATGCGCGCTTCGCGCGTGTTATTTAGCTTCTGATTTTTTATTTTTATTACATTTGATTTGAATATTTAAAGAGGTCCTAAAATGATGGAATTATTAACATTTAGAAAATTTTCTAAATTGGTTATAAAAATTGCATCTTTTATGCAATAAAAATAGGAACGTAAGAACAAAAAAAGAGATCAATTTAACGAGAAAAAAATCGAAAAAATTAAAAACATGACATTTGATATCTGTAATTTTTCAACTTTTTTCGATTTTCTCATTTTATACCTTTTTTTATGAATATCTTTATCTTTAAAGGAATTACTGACGTCATCTACTTTATCGATCGAATGCAATAATTTCTATACCAATTTTTCATATGCATTACTTTTAGAATTTGAAAATCCATCTCCAAAATTAAAATATAGACAATAACGTAGTTCGAACTGCACGATTTTATAAAAAGAAAAACGAAAAAAATTGGAAAATGACAGTTTTGTTATCAATTTTTAGTCGACTCGAAACAACATATATGTATGCTTTATATAAAAGTTTTATGCTTCGTATGTATAAAAAAAACAAACTTCACCTGGATTAGAGATTATATGAAAGAACAATACTGTGCTTTTAGAAATAAATCTAGGAGCTTTAATATAAGATAAAAAATTGTGTGAAAATTTTGTGTTATATATGTGCATGTAACATTGATGTAGTAGTAGATTTATCGATGTTTCGTAAATAGTATGTATTGTAAATCACATGGAAGAAAATAAGATGTATTATTGCGTATAATAGCAGCAGCAGTGTGGAGGCAGCCAATAGTTGATCACAAATCAATTGCAAATTTAAAATGATAGTTGACTTAGCGATTAACTCAACTGTTAGCAGCCACATTGTTTTTTAGCATCTGCGACTAATTTCTGATTATTATAGATATTCATTAGAATGATACATCTAATTTTTTCTATCACATGATGTGTTAAGTTGTGATAAATTGATAAAACGATTCTGTCGAAGTTCAATCATTCCAGTATCTCTTTAATTGTGTTAATTGTGTAAAAATTATACCAATTTGGAGAATTTTCTAACTATGATGTCGATAATTCTGTCACATTAAGATCCCTTTAAATGCATAAAATTAACCCTCCGTTGGTAAGTGAACTTTTAGAACGAATCTAGTATGATGAGATCGATTCGATCTCATGCTCATTTTTCATCTAATTAATGTACAAAATGAAAGAGAGAAGTAAATAGTAACATAAAACTTTATCCTATGTTTATTTATAAATAAAATTTAGATAAAAACAAAAAACACAGTTTTATAAATTTAAATTAAAAACGCTTTGACTAGTGGAGTCAATGAATCATGGGACCATTTTTATTCCAATCTTACCAACGGAGGGTTAATATTACACTTATTATTATACTAATACTTTTCGGTACACAAAGCTATCAAAATTTGCGATGACCTGACAGCCGTTCATGAAGTAAGCGTAGCGAGAGAATTGGCAACAATAGTTGCTTTCCATTTACACACAAGTGAAACTGAATCTGAAGTGCTCTGAGCTCAGTATTTTATACTCAGTCAGATTAATGGCGTTACTTGCTTACTTACTTGGCAAAAAGTTATCACATGTTAACACAGGTTCATAACTTCACTTTGAAGTGAGTTTACGAGACTCACTAAAACACTTAGTCTCGATCTTGATTATAGATAAAAATTGAGTTGAATCTCAGTTAGTGGTGCGTTTCGATACGAGAATCTCGGAATATCGTCTTAGAATTTGTCATTAAAAGAAACATTTCCGAGATTATCATATATCATTTGTTTTTTTCGTTTCGCCTTCTCGATCTGTCTTTATGACAGTTATAATTATATAATATGCTGTCTAGTTATATAAATATTTCAAATAAATGAAACGAAATAGTCGATATTCTCGAATGTCTCGAAAATAAAATTCGAGAATCTTGAGAAGTGACAATATCGAGATGAGAAAATTGTATCAATTATTTATTTTTATCAAGCTTAAATCTCGGTATTTTCTCGTCTCGTTTTTCTCGAATACATCATTAATTATCTCACTTATCAGAATGCAAAAGAACGCACATTGAATACGAATTAAATGAATCACTGAGATGATCTCACAAATGAGAATTATCTGAGAATCGATGTAAATGGAAAGTAACTAATACTTCAAGTATTGATTTAATGCATTTCTTAAAAATGGAATTTTGTGAAATATATCATCTGTATGCACTATGTATGTTATACATTATACAAGTTTACGGAGGAAACTGTGTGAAATAATATAACGGTATCTCGTATAATTTCAGTGTAAAGGAAACAGAATAGCTCTTTTATCTTACAAACGCGGTTCGCGGTGTAAGCATTTACAAGTTGAATCGCCCTGGGCACATCTTGACGATGGATAACATCCAGTTGGGTTGAATGTAAACGCGAAACTTCGGACATTTTCGCTTCCGGGAGTTCCGGCTGGCGGGCCGATTAAAATTGACCGGCACGCTGATAGCAGGTTACCGGTATGCAGCATGCAACTCGAACGGTCCTAGCACTCGCGCATATTAAATCCACGGTGGTACACGATTTAACTCCTCTCACACAATAGATTCGTTCCGCGCGAGTTGCCGCGTCCCGTAAAATCGAACGCAATCGCTCTACGCCGCGGAAACAATATCTCCCGCGGCTTCTCTCATCCACGCTTTTTCCCTTCCACTCCTTTCTCTCTCTTTATCTCTCTCTCTCTTTCTCTCTCTCTCTCTCTCTCTCTCTCTCTCTCTATTCTCGACCTCGGCGCGCCGCAGTTTCTCTTTTGCCTCAACCGCTCTTTCGTTCTCTTTAACATCGCGCCAGTGGCGGCGACGAGCGCTTTGAACTTTTCCAATTTTCACGCGATGAGATTCAACTACGGAAGAGAATGAGACGTCAGTTGTAATGTATAGAAAACGATCCTTAGTGGCGTTTATGGTGACGATGTTACATTTCCCTTATGTATTAACGAGGTGATCTCAAAGGAAAATGAGAGCAGATGTCCCGGGAATTTTAGATAACGCCAAAAAGCGTAAGCTTTTAATTTGATCATTTAAAAGGTACAAAGACTATGAATATATGTATATATGCGGAAATTAAAACATTGCGTGAAATATGCGTATATTGCTTCAACCATGACAATGTGCAGTTACCAACGAGAACTTACCTACTGTAATTATAATAGTATGACCAGATATTTCCGGATGTAAAACAGGACAATTTTGTTGGGTGGGAGAGGCGTAATAAATGTTCGTAATAAATAAACACTTCCTTCGTGGCATTTTAAACACGAATTATTTGTATTTTACTATATTTTCTATGCACGTTCGATTAATAACCGTTTCCACCAGTAGAGATTAATCTTGATTCAACTTATTCTTCATTTTTTTTAATTCTTAAAATTAAAAAAAGATGAAGAATAAGTTGAATCGAGATTAAAATTAACTTATCAACAGAGAAATGATAACTCTCTCGGAAATAATATGCAAATATATCTGACTAAGGCCCAGTTTCATCGATGTAAGATTAACTCTAATCTCGGTTTAATTAATTTAACATTTTTTTTTTGTATGAATTAAAGGTACTGTCAATGTTTTAATTATGAATTTTGTTAGATAAATTCAAATCTATAAAAAAAATAAGTGATATAAATTTAACTTTTATGATGGCAAAAATTTGTTATCGTTTTGACAAGTATAGAGCTTTTTTTCGATTTTTAATATAATCCGGAACAATAACAAATTTGTTCTGTTTTTTGAAGACCACTGTTATTGACGGAATAGTTAAAATTCATATTGCCGATAGAAGGTTAATATAATCGATCGCGAACGTGTACCAATGATCGTGATTAATGATCAATTCAACGTTTAATTTCAGAATGCCGACCGCTGAGAGACACGCTCACACCGTCCATGTAGCCCAGGAGAAGTTATCCCAGTTCGACACGTAGGTAAGCAGCACGATAAACTGACCCAGGCTCGGCGACTTCAAATTCAATTGCCGGCCTGCCACTTAACATGCCACGGGCAACGAACTGCAAATTCTTGCGCCGTGCGGCGCAAATGCGGTAATTCCATTAAGAACGTTCGTTAAGCACGCGGCACGAAAGAAAGATTTCCCGAGAGTACTTAATACTGTAACGAGTTTGTCGTAGCGGCGTGCGGCATACTGTTGACGACGTGAGCGTTCCCGTGAAATACTACGCGTGGAAGAGAGGATGCACGGTGACGAAATTTCGGAATTTTCAGTTTCGAAATTCGTATTCTTCTATCGTGGATACGCACAAGAAGAATTCTCTGTTTATACGCGGCATTATACGCTGACAATTGTTAAAATGTAATTGAATGTGCATCATAATAAGCTCGTTACACTTTGATCTCCGCTCTGATGAACTCTAATCTAGGAGATGACGATACACATGAAAGTGGACCATCGAGCGCTCACTCGCTTATCCACCCTGCGGTAAGCTTCTCACGGTCCCAGATTTACATTTCGGGAACACGCATATACGCTTTTCGCAATTGAAATTCAATTTATCAGGATTTTGCGAGCAGACCGCGATTAACTTTACGCAGATGCGCGGCACTAGTAGCGAAGAGGACGAATAAATCCGCGTGTGATTTTACTCTCGGTGATTGACTCGATTGCCGATGCTTCCGGTTTATCTATTGACGCATATACAGGTAAATACGCGGACGAGATGCTGCCATTTAACCGAGCCAATTAATTAACACGCGCACTGCTGCCTCCTTTTTCATTTCAATACGTGTGCTCCCATTATACATGCTTCGTATATCGGATATCGAGGTCGAAATATAGAACACATTATCTGGTAGTCAAAGTTCATACCTCAACCATTGCTTTTGTATTCTCGGGTTATGAATGAATGCTGTTTCTATAACAGGTATCGGAAATACGAGTATAATATAATCTTTATTTGTTTCTTTATCTCGTTTCATTTAGAAATGTAATTTTTATGAAACAATTGCATTAATATAAATCTCGTATATAAAATATAACTAAATTTTGCACGATCGCACGAGTTATACGCATATGTTTGTATAAATATTCCGACGTAACAAAAAGTTGCGGATTAGTTAATGTGATTAAATATGTCGGTAACAATAATAATGATTATATACTAATTGTGATTTAATAGTATGTATAGTAATTATATAATATGCGCGGCAAATGTAATTAATTTGAAATAGCGCTATCGACTCTATGGTCCAGCAATCACGAAAATCGAGATTAGTTGAAATGACATACGGATTATCTCGCAAAGTAACTCTCAATTCATTATTGTGTATTTAATATCTCACGTTTAGTACGCATTGTGCGGCATGTATTCGACATCTAATTTTCATGAAATTTCCATTGTTATGATCACTACGTGATTCATACTATAACTAAATATTGTGTTGATGCAGAATATTATGCGTATAGAATAATTGGGGCGGAGGAATAATAGAAAAATTTTCAATTAGGCGATTTTAATGATTCAAAATTATCAAGAGAAAGAGAGAAGGGAGGGAGAGACAAAAAGAAAGGAGAGTGAATATAGAAATCGTCAAATGAATGAACGCATGCACCGTTTGCTGTAATAATTTGCTACGGGTGGTCACATGCATATCAATGCCAATATTAACTGATTTTAACCCTCCGGAGCTAATGCTAAAATCAGTAACATAGTTACTGATGCTGGCTATGAGATCCATTTAATTTATATTAATTAACACTAGAGTGCTATATGGATACGTAAATTTTGCGTATAGCGAGATCATTGAGCACTAATCTATGCTTTCAATGATATTACGAGATCCAATCCTCTACTAAAAATTAGAATAAGCGGAGAATATCTTTTAAAAAATTTTATTCGTTTTTTTTTTATATATCAGTCTTGATCTGATAGTAAATATTATAACAGAGAGCATGATAAATGATTTCAATTTTTAAGCGCTTTTATATTCTTGTTTTGGGTTATTATTTTATTTAAATGTGAAATGAAATTCGCGCGCGCGCACACACACACACACACACACACACACACACACAATTATATAAAGATATATCATTAAAAGTAAATATATATATTGTGTTTTTTTTTTT
>Ga0157362_1001333_pt1 | contig 10331 bp, 10 predicted proteins | sample AttlaeALBM3_FD_111480 | JGI IMG/M metagenome (GOLD analysis project Ga0157362, IMG submission 111480) | Fungus gardens microbial communities from leaf cutter ant in Ribeirão Preto, State of São Paulo, Brazil - Atta laevigata ALBM3 | ecosystem: Host-associated > Fungi > Mycelium > Unclassified ... | reverse complement strand
GCGGCCTCCAACCGCCCCGAAGGTGCCACCGTGTTCGCTTATCAGGTCCGCGATCCGGAGCGTTACGGCGTGGTCTCCTTCGACGAGAGCGGCCTCGCCCTCAAGGTCGAGGAAAAGCCGACCAATCCGGACTCCAACTGGGCCATCACGGGGCTTTATTTCTACGATCACCGCGTCGTGGACTTCGCCAAGAAAGTGAAGCCCAGCCCCCGGGGCGAACTGGAAATCACCGACCTCAACAGCATGTATCTCGAAGAAGGCACCCTTCAGGTGGACCGTCTGGGTCGCGGCTGCGCCTGGCTCGATGCAGGCATGCCCGACAGCCTGATGCAGGCGGGAACCTTCGTGCAGACCATCCAGTCTCGTCAAGGCATGCTGGTCGGTTCTCCCGCCGAGGTCGCCTTCCGCAACAAGTTCATCAACGCCAAGCAGCTTCGCGAACATGCAAAGAAAATGGGCAAGACCGAACTCGGTCGCCTTCTTCTGGAACTGGCCGATAGCTGATTTGCGCAAACGGCTCCGGTTTTCTGTATCCTTTTGAAGCCGGAACCGTTTTTTCCATGAGAAATTTTCACGATCCAATTTTCACGACAGGAATTTCAGAGCATGAAAGTCGAACGTCTTTCCATTCCCGAGGTCATTCTCGTCACGCCTCCCCGTTTTGGTGACAATCGCGGCTTCTTCTCCGAAACTTATAACGTGGAACGCATGGGCGAAGCCGGCATCGATCTGCCTTTCGTCCAGGACAACCAGAGCCTGTCCCGCCAGAAAGGTGTTGTCCGCGGCCTCCACTGCCAGCTTGCACCTTACGAGCAAGGCAAGCTTGTCCGCGTCACACGCGGCGCCATTTGGGACGTAGCCGTCGACGCCCGCATGGGCTCCCCGACCTATGGCAAGTGGTGCGCTGCCGAACTCTCCGCCGAAAACTGGTCCCAACTCTGGATTCCGCCCGGCTTCCTGCACGGCTTTGTCACGCTCGAAGAGAACACCGAAGTGCAGTACAAATGCACATCGCTCTACAGCAAGGTCTCCGAACGCGCCGTCATCTGGAACTGCCCGGAACTGAAGATCGACTGGCCCGTTTCCGAAGCTAACGCCATCCTGTCCGACAAGGACAAGGTCGCACCGCATTTTGCAGAAGCCAAGGGCTGGTTCCCGTACGAAAAGTGAGCATGACGATGTCCAGCACAGGTCCCATTCTCGTCACGGGCGGCAACGGCCAACTTGCGACGTCCCTTCAGAACCTCGGCGACGAGCGCATCATCCGCGTTGGCCGTCCGGAATTCGACTTCGACCACCCGGAAACCATTGCCGCCACGGTTGAGAAGTACAAACCGTCAATTGTCGTGAATGCAGCCGCCTGGACAGCTGTCGATCTGGCCGAAACGGAAAAGAACGGCGCCGACCGCGCCAACAACACCGGCCCGGCCGCACTTGCCTCAGCCTGTGCGAAGGCAGACATCCCATTCATCCACGTTTCGACGGACTATGTTTTCTCCGGCAACAAAGGTACGCCCTACACCGAAGAGGACGCCACCTCTCCCGAGACGGTCTATGGCAACACCAAGGCCGAAGGTGAGCAGGCCGTCCTGACCTCCAACATCAAAAGCATCATCCTGCGTACGTCCTGGGTCTATTCGGCCCACGGCAAAAACTTCGTGCGCACAATGATCAATGCGGGCGCCAAAAACCCGGTGCTCAAGGTCGTCGGTGACCAGAAAGGCAACCCGACCAGTTCTGACGATCTGGCCGAAGCCATCCTCGCCATTATCGCCTTGATTGAGCGCGATGGCTGGAAACCAGAATATCGCGGTATTTTCCACGCCAGTGGAACCGGCGAAACCACATGGCACGGCCTGGCCGTCGCCGCGCTAGAAGAGGCCGCAAAGCATGGCCAAACCATGCCGCAGGTCAACGCTATCCGCACAGAAGACTGGCCCACTCCGGCTAAACGTCCGCAGGACTCCCGAATGGACAATTCGAAGCTCCATCGGGTCTTCGGCGTAAAAATGCCGGACTGGCGCCACAGCGTGACGCATATCGTCCACAAGCTGTTTTCTCCTGAAGCCTGACCGCCTGTTGCCCTCTCCCTACGGGAGGGCAACCGACCATCACATTCTATGCCGTTGCGTCCAAATGATTCCCTTTTTCTTTCTTTCGGCCTCATGCCCAGGTGCCGAAACATGACACAGAAAAGGGCCAAATCTTCCCCTCAGATTGCCATTCTCCTGTCGCTCTACAATGGCGAAACCTATCTGGACGCCCAGCTTACCAGCATCCTGGCCCAGACCTATCCTGACTGGACGCTCTACTGGCGCGATGACGCCTCGGCCGATCTTTCACACGAACGGATGCGAGCCTTTGCCGAAGGTCCCGGACAGGGCCGATGCGTCGAAATCACGACCCGTCACGGCCGCCTGGGCGTCGCAGGATCTTACGCGCATTTGCTCGACGCCATCCCCACCACGCCCTATGTCGCCTTCGCCGATCAGGACGACATCTGGGAACCGAAAAAGCTGGAATGGGCCCTCGATGCCGTCAGCCGTCGCCCGGCCGAAAAGCCGACCCTGTATTGCGCCCGGCAGTATCTGACAGACGCGGATCTCGTGATTTTCCAGGAGTCCGCCCTCCTGAGCCGCAGACCCGATTTCCATGCTTCCCTGACACAGAACATCGCAACCGGCCACACCATCCTGCTGAACGCCGCAGCCCACAGCCTGATGCGAAACACGCCGCCCCCGCCTTCAGTCCTGCATGACTGGTGGGCCTATCTTCTAACGTCCGCGGCCGGCGGAGAGGTCATTTTCGACAACCGCTGCGTCAGCTACTACCGGCAACACGCCCACAACACCGTTGGTGCAACCGGTTCTTTCATCAGACGCGCCTGGGCCGCCTGCCGCCGCGGACCGAAGGTCTTCATGACGATCTTCAATTCCAATGTCGCCTGCCTGCGAGAAGGCCAAAAAACAATTGCACCGGAAAACCGGAAACTCCTTGAAGACCTCGCAGCAGCCCGGACTTTTTTACAGCGTTTGTCTGTCCTGTGCCGCTACAGAAGTCTCAAACGTCAGCGATCTGTAGAAAGTCTGGTTTTCAGACTATGGTATCTTTTCCCGACCCATCCCCGATCACAGACTGTCAAACGGGTCCGGGACAGTACTGTTCCCATTCGATCTGGCAAATACCGCTGACTATGCTTATCCTCCAAATACAATCGTTCTTATAGGAAGTACCTTTCCATGACCGAAGCCGTAAGACTCATCATCTGGGATCTCGACGAAACGTTCTGGAAAGGGACACTGACTGAAGGTGGCATTGATGAGGACCAGCATTTCGGTGAGGTCGTCAAGGAACTTGCCCGGCGCGGCATCGTCAGTTCCATCTGCTCGAAAAACGATTTCAACGCAGCCAAAGATGTCCTCGAACGGCTAGGAATTTGGGAATATTTCGTCTTCCCCAGTATAAACTGGGATACAAAAGGCCCAAGAATCCGCGAAATCGTCGAACAGGCACAGCTTCGAGCGCCTACGATCCTGTTTGTTGATGACAATCCCATGAATCTTGAAGAAGCAAAATTCATGGTCCCCGACCTTCAGGTCGCGGACGAAAGCATTCTCCCTGGGTTGTTAGAAAACCCCCTTTTCAAAGGCAAGCCCGACCCAGATATGAAGCGTCTGGCGGACTACAAAATCCTTGAAGTCAAAAATGCAGCCAAACAGACCATTGGCGGAAACGCATTCGATTTCTTGCGGGAAAGCGACATCACGGTCGAACTCAATTACGACGTCGAAGGCAATATCGACCGTGCCGTCGAACTCCTGAACCGGACAAACCAGCTCAACTACACCAAGAACCGTGTTTCCGACGACATAGAAACCGCGCGCCAGCAGGTGCGGGACATGATCCGCTCCTACAATGTTCACACAGCCTTGGTGCATGTGCGGGACCGGTTTGGAGATTACGGCTATGTCGGCTTTTTTGTTCACGTCCGGGGTGCGGGTTACAACAAGCTCGAACAATACTGCTTCTCATGCCGTACACTGGGCATGTTCGTGGAACTCTGGCTTTACCGCCAGCTTGGCCGTCCTGAAATTCATATCAAAGGAGAAGTCATTTCGGATCTCTTTGACGAAAGCAATCCGGCAGACTGGATCTCATTTTACAACGAGGAAAAGGATACCGCGACGCGCGAAAGTGCCGGGCGTGGCGGTATCCTGCTTTGCGGCGGCTGCGATCTGGAAGCCGTGGCGCATTATCTGCAGCCCGTTACCGAGCGTTTCCGCCTGTTCGCCAACACCATCCGTCACGGCGGTGAACTGCGACGCGACCATTCAACCATCGTTGCACAGTCGGCAAGACCCGTACCAGCCGCTCAGCGGGAGTGCCTACTGAACTGCGGCTATACTGATGAAGACCTTTCTCTGGATTATGCATCTCCCCATTACAGTCTGATTATCTTCAGCTTTTGGGGAGACCTGTATTACCGGACCTACGCCCAGCATGACGGTCAAACGGTCCTGACCTACACGCCTTCCAATCTCGGCTATAATGACCTGACCACATTCTATGAAGCTGATCTACGAAACCGCGGCGTGCCTGAAGAAGGTATTCAGGCTTTCCGGTATTTCAGGGCGAACATGGTGTATCAGGGACCCTCTGATGAACCACTTTTCAGAAAGAATCTAAGGGAAATCCTGACTGCTATTCCGGCTGACACTCAGGTCATTCTCCTGCTAAGCAGTGAGAACCCGGCCAGCATGCCTTCCGAAATTCTGGAAAGGCACCAATCCATGAACCGGTGGACCAAAACCGAGCAAAAGAATTTCCCCAACGTCTCCGTTATCCCGATCGACGATTTCGTCGAAAATCCCGATGAACAGACCACTTCCACCCATTTTACCCGCATCGTCTATCAGCGGCTGGCACTCCGCCTGAAGCAGGTCTATCGGTATCTCGAACGAAATCACCCGGTCCCCGAACAACAGGTGAGCGCCTGAGAAGCGCTCTGCTCAGAACACCAGTGTGCTGAGCCAGGAGGGGAACAGACCGGAATAGTCCACGTTGAACCGTACCTGCTCCCGCTCCGGTAGCATGGAGAACATGAGGGGCAACAGAAAAGACTGCGAGACATCCATCCTTTCAAGGACCGCCGCCAGATTTTCTGCCCGCAGTTTCCCATCCAGCAGAACCGGCACGCAACCCAATGCTTCCGTGAGCTCTGGTCCGTGTCCGGATAAAGGAGCCTCAACAGGGACAAGATGGAAATGTTCCCATCCGAGAGCTTCTACCCTGTTCACGCAAACTTCCCCGGTTCCCGCAATAAGCGTCAGAAAACGGCCCGTAGCCGGCAAGCGTATCGCAACAACCGCTCCGTTCTCCACATTTACTGTCTCAAACGCTGCAACCGGGACCGGAACGGGAGCAAGCCCGGCATGACTGATCGTGTTGCTGCAGATCTGACCGTCCTCGCGAAACAGCACGATCCAGCCCGGAAATTCTTCCCAGACACAACCCAGCATCAGGACATGATGGCCGCTTTTTTCGATGTATCCTTCATGAAGACCGACCAGATGGCCCCCCCGCTGGTCACAGCACAGGAACTCCCCATTCAGGCCCTGTATCCTGAAAAATCTGGCTCCTGATGACGGAGAGAAGGCTTCAGAATCCCTGTCCGGCATTTGCAGGATCTGTTCGAATTTCTTCCTGCGTATAATATCGGCCCAAACATCGCCATAAATTGCGACAGCAAGGCTTTCCGTTTTTGCAAAAAGCGGAGACCCCGTGCCTTCGACATCATTGCGGTCCAGAGCATGTAGGTCAGGCTGCTGCCTGTCGAGCGCACGATCAAAGGCAAGTCTCCGAACCTGATGTGCCATACTTCTGACGGCATATCGACGCACCCAGCCATGCGTCCACTCCCGCTCTTCATGATCCTCCAGGGTCTGACCTGACGGGCGAAGAGTGTCTTTCCCGTCCAGTCCCCAGTCCGACTGCTCAATAGAAGCATGATCCATCACTACGGAACGGACGAACAGAATACCCTCTCCATGATGTGGAAACTCGTCCGGAGCATGGCGGATATAGGCATGAACAGGCGAACATCTCGGCAGACCAATATAACCGTTGCCGCCATACAAACGGTGGCTAAACAGAACACTCCGATAGTCTTCTTCCTTCGGGAACAGGCTTTGAAGCGTATGCTCCTCCGCCAGCGTCAGATAGTCCTCAATCCCGAAAACACCCAGCCAGTCAAACTCCCGGCCATAACGCTCCCGAACATCGGCAACAGCTCTCCTGCGAAGGCCCCCCCACGTTTCATGCGCCGCATCATCAAGACGATGAGGCCGGATGTCGGATGTCCGCCTGGCAGCCTGCAGCAGGCTCCACGTTCCATCGGTCGAACCAGCGTCATAAATAATAAGAGTGGAGATCCCGACACCGAGATGATGAGCAAGCCACCACACAATGTCCTGCACTTCGTTCCGAACAATCAGAATAATTGCTGTTTTCATGCCAGTAAGCTGCCCTGCATCTCCAGAAACCCGAACCATAGAATGTAATGCCGAGAAGAAAAATGACTACCCTATGATTTAAAGATTCAAATAACGCCGCATGGCCTTCATGAATGGTCCGTCCTGCTCCAGACTGAACGGCCTGGCTGCGTCGTAATCATAAACCGTTCCCGCCGGACACATAGCTTTCTCCGGGTCTTCTGAAGCATAGCGCGGGACAATATGTGTGTGCAGGGACGGCGCCAGATTGCACCAGGTCTCATAATTGATCCGCACCGCATCGGTGACTGTCAGTAACGCATCCCCGACCGCGGCCATATCGGCCAGATACTGCGCCCGCGCATCACCCTTGAGATCATTGATCGTGGGCACGACCGGATCGGCCAAAAGCTGGCAATACCCCGGCAGAGGCTGCGTATGCCCGATCACCAGCCAGCCCGATTTCATACGCCCGATAACAGAAGGGTTGCTGCCACATCGTGCGGCGGCAACCCTCTGTGCGATAACATCCGTCATGGTCAGCGCCCCTTCTGCGTGAAGGAGAAAGTGTATCATACAGCGGCTTCGGCGTCCCCGTCCTCGCTCTGCACAATCCGGGTATGCCCCGGTGTTGGGCGAAAGCGATTCTCAAGAAGCGCTTCTTCAATGTCCTCAAGAGACGCACCAGCCGTTTCCGGCACGAAGAAAAAGACAAAAATCACGGATGCCAGATTGACGAACGCATAGAACCACATCGTCCAGCTCAGCCCAATGGCTTCGGCCATGCTCAACGCGGTGCTGGTCACCAGCAGATCGGCCCCCCATAGCGTCGCGGCATGAAGAGACGTTGCCTGACCACGCATGGAGAGCGGGAACATCTCAGCCCCCAGCAACCAGCCACAGACTTGGATCCCGCCAGAATTGAACATCATGAACAACAGCAGGAACACGACGATCATATAGGCGCCGACGCTACCCGGAGCCGGATGGCTCAGGAACATCACCCCAAGCCCGACCAGCGACAGCGCAGCCCCCGGTCCCATAATGAGCATCAGGCGACGACGGCCGATCCGGTCCACGAACATGCAGCCCAGAAACGTCATGATGCAGTAAATCACCGCCACACCCAGCGACGCCAAAAGCGCCGACGATGTGCCAAAACCTGCGTCATTCAGAAAGGTCGGAGTGTAATAGATCATCATCTCCAGCCCGCCGCATTGCGTAAAGAACGCAACACCAAGCGCCGCCACAAGCGCAGGACGCACCCACGGCTGGAACAGACCACGCCAGCCACGGTTCTTCGGCTCGATCCCTTCCGCATTCTCACGGATGGTCTGAACCTCGCGGCGGATAGCCCGCTTGGTTGTGCGGATCCGGCCGAGCTGGATGATTGCACTCTTCATGCCCTCGTTCTCAGCCACCCAGCGCGGGCTCTTGGGCATAAAGAACATGGAGACGAACACTATAGCGGCCGGAATAGCGGCAATCCCGACCATCGGACGCCAGCCCCAGTTCACGCGCTCGGTGAAGCCGATGATATTGGCAATCAAAATGCCCAGACCGATGGCCACATTGAACATCGTGACCAGTGTGCCACGACGCTCCTGCGGTGCCAGTTCGGAAATATACATCGGCACGACCTGCGTCGAACCACCAACCGCCAACCCCAACACGAAACGTGCCGCAATCAGACTCCAGACATCCGGCGCCAGCGAGCAGGCCGTTGCCCCCGCCACGAACACACCACTGACCAGACAGGTGGTGTTCCGCCGTCCAAATTTCTCCGACAAGCTGCCCGCGCCAAAAGCCCCGAAGATCGCCCCCAGAAGGATCGCGGAAGCGACCCATTCCTTCATGGTGGCATTCAGATGGAAATCATCCCCGATCAGGGGTAGCGTGCCCGAGATGATGCCGGTGTCATAGCCGTACAAACCGCCGCAGATCGCAGCAACCACAGCCGCCAGAATCAGCATCAGCTTGGCATTAGGAGAAACCTCGATGGACGCGGGATCAATATGTTCCCGTCCGGTTCGGACTGTTTTCGTATCGTTTTCCATAATGAGATAACATATTACAAAGCGAATAGTTTTTCAGGCTTGGGAGAAAACCGCCACAAATCGGGCCTAAAACACAATCAGGATTGACTACCACACCCTAAAACCATCAGGATGCGACCTATGCAGACACCTGACACAACCCGAGATGTTCCGGTTATCAGCACGAAAGCACTGATCATCATGCATGTGATGCTGGTCGCATTCATAATGCTGATCCATTTCAAGCTGTCCGGCCTCACGGACTTCTGAACCGCATCCACAGATCGGCCAGCGTATAGGACAGGGTCGCCCCAAGCCCGATCCAAAACGGCACGGGCGCGTCCGTCACCCAGGACAGTATCAGCCCCCCCCATGACAGTGCGAGCGCAAGCCCAACCGAGAGCGCAATCCCGACCAGCGGCCCAAGCCCGAGCTTCAACGCCGTCGCGGCAGGCCCGATCATCAGGCTAAACGCCAGAAGCGCCCCTGCCACTTCCGCACAGGCCGCACAGGCCAACGCCGCCACCGCCATGAACACCACCGACACCAGCCGCGCCGGAACACCACGCGCACGCGCCACTTCCGGCGCCAGACTGGCAAACAGCAGCCGACGCCCCAGAAACGCCAACCCCCCCAGACACAGCACGGCCACCCCGCACAGCGCCTCCAGCGTCGGCATATCGATGCCCAGAACATCCCCGAACAGCAGCGTGGTCGCAAGGCTGGAGCCCCGGTTGCTCATATGCAGGAACCACGCCCCAAGCCCCAGACTGGCCGCCAGCACAAGCCCGATCGTGCTGTCCCGCTGGGCGGGAACGCCACGCTCCCCTTCGCGCTCAGCCCCGATAACGAACCCTGCCATCAGACTAAACGCTACCATTCCCGAAAGCGGCGGAAAGCCGAGCCAGACCGCTCCGGCCGCCCCGCTGAATCCGATATGCGACAACGCATGGGCCGCGAACGCCTGACGCCGCAGCATCAGGAACCAGCCCACCGTCCCCGCCAGAACAGACACAACCGCCGCGCCCACAAAGGCATGGCGCATGAAATCAAACTCGAACATGCAGCCCCCCTTCCGCAAGCTGCACAACCCGCGTCACAGCCCCGGACAGGGCCTCGGTTTCATGAGACGTCAAAACAATCCCGATCCCCAGGCGCTCCGTCAGATCCCGCAACAGGCGCACCGTCCGCTCCTGCCCCGCCTGATCGAGCGCCGCCAGCGGCTCATCCAGCAGCAGCAGATCCGGACTACCCGCCAGCGCCTGCGCCAGCCCGACCCGCTGCCGCTCCCCGCCGGACAGCAGCCCCAGCGGACGATGCGCAAACGCCGAAGCCCCCGTCAGCGCCAGAAGCCGGTCCGCTTCCTCCCGCCGAGACCGCAGACGCAGCGGCAGCCCCCAGCGCACGCCGTCCACCGCCGCCCGCACATGACTGACCGCCGGAAGCAGCAGCGCCGCATCCGTCACACTCTGCGGCATGTAACCGATATGCTGCCGAGCCTGCGTCGGCGGCAAACCATGCGTGAGAATTTCGCCAGCCTGAAGCGGAATCAGACCCAGCATGGCCCGCAGCAGCGTGGACTTCCCCGCCCCGTTCCGCCCCGACAGAAGCGTGATGCCCGAAAGCGGCACCGTCAGGGACGCATCCCGCAACACACAGGTCGATCCCGCCGTGAGCGTCACATCTCGCAAAACGAGACCCCGCTCCGGCTGACAACAGACCCGTTTATTTTCCGCCATCACCCAGCGCCTGCTCCACCACCTGAAGAATGCCATGAACCCAGCCCTGCCAGGACTGACCCGGT
>Ga0157362_1001332_pt1 | contig 10335 bp, 4 predicted proteins | sample AttlaeALBM3_FD_111480 | JGI IMG/M metagenome (GOLD analysis project Ga0157362, IMG submission 111480) | Fungus gardens microbial communities from leaf cutter ant in Ribeirão Preto, State of São Paulo, Brazil - Atta laevigata ALBM3 | ecosystem: Host-associated > Fungi > Mycelium > Unclassified ... | reverse complement strand
GTGATATATATAATACATTAATGTATGTATATAAGTATATAAACGTATAGAATTTTTGCATGTGACAACAATTATTGACAAACTCTTCAGATCATTTCGAGATAAAAAATCTTAATTCCAAAATATAGAGTACATGATAATCTTTGAAGTGTTTTTAAAATCGACCACATTATCCGAAATTCGTATGTACAAACAATACTGTGAGAGTACTGAGAGAATATAACACATAATAAATAATACATATTACAGAAAATGAGATCTATATTTATTTAGAACAGATGCGTTTAGAACATAATAAAAATGTCTGTGGAATAGCTCGCGTTTGTATTACAAGGCGATAAAATCGACAATAGATTTTCTGATTCTTTCTTCTAAGGGGATGGCATTTTCTGTTCGTTGACGAATAGCATGCGCTTTTTCTTCAAAATGTCCAAGGCATTTGCTAGCTCCATGGATTTGGTTTAACACCTGCTGCCGCGTATAAGTAGTGTGGAACGTTCAGGACATATACAGATATATTACACATATGTTACACGTTCTCTTTTTCTTCTCTTCATCTATCCCGATCTAGCTACCTGCGCATTCTATATGCGGGGTGAGAGTGTGGAAGGTGTTGGATTTCATTGAAGAGGTTGGGTGAGTTACCAAGTGGATAGGACAACTCACAGCTTGAAAAGAACGTGCATTCCATAACCATGACCAGACCGTTCGACGCCGATTTTTCATTCTTTTCGTCACGAGGAATCTCCGCTGGTCATTCAATGGCCGATTCATTCTCATAGATATTGGATATTTTTCAGCAGTATACACAGATGACACAGTATAACACTGTGTCTTATTACACAAAGTGTTTCAACTATGACACAGTGTTACATTGCTCTACACTGTAAAAAGCTAAATACGATCGTGTAAAACATGTCAACAGTTGCTTTCCATTTACCGATTCTCAAATAATTCTCACTTGTGACATCATAACTCACTTAGTAAACATAATTTTATATGTAACATATTTTTTAGTTGCAATATCAGCTCAACAATATAACGCATTGATGCATAATAAAATTTATCCTTATAAATGTATGATAAATTAAGAAATTACTTTTATTTACATTATTTTGCACAAGAATTATATTGTACTTTTATAGGATAAAAATTATTATTGTCTAATGCGTAATAATGTAATTCATTAATATAATTAATAATAAAAACTTATGGCATTTAGCTTCTACTTCTTTGGAGGTATTCATCTTTGTAGTTGTTCTTCTAAATCCATACAATCAATTAATGTCTATTCAAGCAAACACTGGGTAGCAATGTGAACATAATTTATTCAAATACATACCAAATGTTTCAATCATGATTTGGATCCTTATAATGCTCCAAAATTATTGACAATCATCCAAGGATAGTAATGTAACGAAATGTCATCATACTTCCTGGTATACTATAAAATAAATTTATCGAGTTGTTACAAAATAGAATATAAGAGTAATAAATTTTCAATACTTACATGATCCTCGCAACGTTATAAAACTGTTTATATATCAAACGTTAAGTCTGATGAGTCAACAATACAAAACATACAAGGCAAACATATAAAATATAGAATACATAGAGTGTTTAAACATAAAATGGCATACATTGAGCGCGTCATTTAAACATAATTATATTATCATAAACTTTGTCCAACGAATCCGTATTATTCTGTAAATTTAATGCATTAGTTTGTTATTTGATAAAAATAGTTTTTGACATGAATCTTTTGTTCAATATTTTTTCCTCGTCTAAGATGCATTGTGTTGTCTCAATCAAATTCATGAGAGTATTCTAAACGATGTTCCGTAATGATGAATCGCTGTGTAGTATTCCAATTAATATGGTTTCTGTGTTCACCAATGCGAGATTTTAAAATCCTGCTCTGACATTGTGACATTGCAATCTTTGCAATTAATTCTGTACACAACGTTCGAGTGTGATCAAGGGAAGTTTATCCTTGTAGACCTTTATGAATCTACTTAAATTATTGATTCCCTTATAAGACGATAATATGAACTTTATTTCTCGCAAAGAAATTCTTCATTTTTTCCGATATACCCGTCACGTTTGGAACCATGAAATAAATTATTTTACTATTCTCTTTAAGTTTACAACTAGTACTTTGTCTCTTCCACATATCAAACTTTTTATGCAAACATTTATTGATAACAGAGAATATTATTTTTAATGGATAACCATTATGCAGTAAAATTTTTATGATCCTATTAAAATTCTTTGCATGGAATGAGGGATGCGACATAGAACCTTATCAAGCCAATTATGATTCCAATTTTCTGGAACAAAGGGTGTTGTGAAAAATAGTTGAGGTATTGCCCAGATGATATCGGTTTCTGATACCAATTATAAATAATGTTTGTATTCATTTTAATCAATGTAACATCCAGAAAATTAAGTCTATCACCGCCCTCCTTCAGTAATGAATTTTAGTCTTGGATGATAATTATTAAAAGCTTTGACAAGATACTTCATAAGATCATTGATACTTATTTTGTCAATTGCGAAAGCAATACCGTCAACATACCGTACGTAAAATAGTAAATTAATTGTCAATTTATTAAAAACAGTCGATTCGAAATCTTGCAAAACTATATCCGCGATTATTGGATAAAGGTGACTCTATTGGATCCTAACGTTTGTCTATAAAACTTGTCATTAAAGGTAAAAAATGTGGAATTCAATATTTGATTGCATCAATGAACTCATCTTTAGTTAAACATATTGTCTCGGATAAAATGCCATCTGTTATTGATACTATCAATCACCAAATTCACTAACGCATTCGTGAACAGAAAGAGAGAAATCACATCCAGCGAGAAGAATTCATCATTATCTGAAATTTTCTACATCACTATCCGATAAATCTACTACAAATGCACTGGATCAATTGGAAATTGTTTCGATCAGTATTGTTGGACGGCTTTAAACTTTTTATCAAAATATTATGCAAAAATCGTCAAGTTATGTAATGGGCTCCCCATTGAAATTATAATACGCCTCTTATGAATTTTAGAGACCGCATACGCACGTGGTAATATTGGATTAAACTTATTCAAGAACTTGTAGTTGCCTTCACTAATCATCTCAGAGTTTCATTCCTTTCATTTTCTAAATATTTTCCTTAGATCTGTAATAATCCTTAATAATTCACCGGATTTTGTAGTATCTGTATGTATATATCCATATCATTAAGCATCATCATCTCCTTCTTACTAACATATTCAATTTTATACATGGCAACCACCTCATTCCCCTTATCTACATGAGTGAAAAGAATGTTTGGATTATCTCCAACAAAATTTCTAGTTGTCAAATACATACATAGACCGAATTTTATCAATTACCATTTTATACATTTTTTGTACATTTTTTCTCTCTTTTGTACATTTTTGTACTCTGTACATTTTTTCAATATCTGTTGATATTGCGTATGAAAGCGCAATCGTAAAATAATTAAATAGGTCATCCTAAGACCTACTTGAAGACAATCATTTAAAGGCATCAGATGAAGTTTTACGTGACGCGTTGAATATCACTCGTACCTTTGTTGTGGTATTGTCTTCTTTGACCACTACGTGATAAGGAATGTATATATTGGTTCAGAGCTTGCGGAGTTCGAAATAATCTCTGTCATGTGATTAATTGTAGATATTCGATCATGAACTTGTGATACGCCTGATGAAGCTCTGATTGCTTCTCTCATTATCACCGATGCATTTGGCTTCTCAGAAACTTCTGACACCAAGATTGAGCCAACAATCATCGCAACGACGAGAAGACATTCAACAACAGGCCGAAGATAACTCGGAGAGCTCTGAATTTTTGTAGATGCGGAGGACCACGCTGAGGAAGAGCAAGCCCTACTTGAGCAACCGGAATTGCGTCACGGCCCGAACTAACGCAGGAGTTCCACCCACTTCTATATATGTTACTAGACTGCTAACTTTTTTTACAAAAGTGACTCCCAATTTTGATATAATATTATACGCATGCGTCGAGAACTGCTCGCGTCACCACGTGACGTAATCTGCACATGCGCATACATCAACTATTTTGATAGGTTAATTATTCAACAGTATTAAAACCTATTTAACAGCACCATTATTAAAACCAAATATTTATTTTCAGTTATTATAAATTCAGTTATTATAAATTATTCTACTTTATAAGAAATTGAATAAGATCGCATCTTTTATACACGTTTATTAATATTCAATTATCTTTCTAATATTTTTACCTTTTTACTTGAACTCTTTCTGTTCCAAAAGAAATCAAATTTTTCGCTATGAGGTTCACACCACTTTCTCTTCCAAAAGACAATATTTTTTGCTATGAAATCATAGTACTTTCATAAGATTACTTTCATAAGGTTACATTTAGCATGTGAACGGTTAATGCAAAACACAGCACACACTGCATTCCTTTGAATATTCGTGACGCATGCGCAAAACTACTATACAATTTCAAAGTCCATTTCATATAAGCTTGTCCTAAGGAGTTAGAAGTCTAGTACCTAGTGAGAAATGACAATGAAATCGATATCGACGTTGATTTCATTATCATTTCTCATTGAGTAGTATACATAGAAGTCTGTGGTCCCGCCTCAACGTTTTGGAATTAACAAATTTAAAAAGGGGAGAGGAGGTGACGAGGAAGGTTGTATGTAAGGAATGTAGATGGCGAAAGATTTTTTTAATATAGTTGAGGCAATTGCCGACAGCGTCGCGGGAGGCTCGTCGCCGTGATTGCGCGCTGGTCAATTAGGGTAAAATCACACGATATAGGAATCAGCACATGGGACAGAGGATGCATGATTCGAACAGCCAATCAGCGTTCTTTCGCATTTTTCTCTGTTTTTCACGATTGGCGGTTCAAATTATGCATCCTCTGTCCTGCATGATTTCCGTACCGTGAGATTTCGCCCTTAGGTTAAATATACTTGTACGAAAAATAAAGAGCAGCGTTTCGATGGAAATATAATCCCGTATGTTGTGATTTTCTGAACACCCGATATTTCTCAATCTTATCCCCAAGTGTAAGAGGAATATTCAATTGCAAATTTTACACATATAAGAATATTACATTATAATCTATATCATCCATATGACCAGAAAGAACACTGATTAAAACCGTATACTATTTGCCCAATTTTACAGTAAGCATCGAAATACAGATCTTAGCTATTAACACACCAATTATTACAACGAGCATGTTTCGCGACCTTTTCGTATTTTGTATAATCTTTACAAATCGACTTTGGCATGAACATGTTCAGCTCTACCGATAACTGCGCAACTGTTTATCACGCTTGTGCACAGTTGGTATAGCCAACGCACGTTCTATAAAAAAAATTATAAACAAAGTGACATTTTCCCTCTTATATCTTCCCTCGAATTACTTTTAAAAAAATCTGTAAGAATAATTTTGGTTAGAAAAATTTTCATTGAAGATTGCATTAGAATATTTAGTGCCACCTATATATTAGGTGTAGTAAAAAGAAAATCCATTATTTTTCCATTCAGTTTCATACAGAAATAATAGATTTCTTTTTACTACACCTAATATATATATATATATATATATATAATATGTTCATTATTTTGAATGGTTACATCCGATTAATGGAAGATTGAATTTATTTCATGTATATTAGAATTTCAAGAACTCCGATTTAGTCGGAAATATAAATTTATTAAATTGAAGCGATATATATCCGTTATGATTTATAAGATCAGATATAATCTCTGTTGTAACATTTTATAAATATTGCCATTCAGCAAAGTTGCTTTAAAAGAAAATAACATATTCGTAATTTTTCCGAAACTTAAGCTGATTAATTATTTTTCGCTGATTTAACTCGTTGATTTAGTTCAGAAAAATAGACGGAAATTCAGTGGACCGCTTGAAAATCACAGCTGTTATCGTACGGGAGATGTGAGAACGAATTGTGAAAAGAGAAAAAGAAAACAGAAAATATATTGTCGTTGCATCCGCGATGACAATGGAACCGTTGTATTGCGCCGGGTGGAAACATCGATTCGGTTCGATTCGATTTCTCGAATCCAGCTCTCTTATGACGGCACTCCCCTTAGGAACGCCGCTAGTGCGAATGGCAATCGGGATTCGAGATTCGTGTCGCGGTTTTGCATGACAGTGGGACCCGGTTCCCCATGAGTACGACGTCGAAATGGCATACGCTACGCCAATCGGACGAATAGACGGTGTCAAATCGCTCGTGCCGCGCCAATTTCTCACCGATTTTGTTATGGGGCCTCCTTATTCCGGCTTCAGAGTCGGAACATCGTCGGAAAATCCGACGTCAATCATTATGTTGTTATTAAAGGAAATTAAACGAATGATGTGGACTATTTGTCTATTATTCTTCTTTAAAAATTTGCACTTACTTTCTCTTTTTTACATTTTTCAACATTGAATCTTCTTAGCAAGACATAATTAAAAAATTATAAGCCAGTCTTTATTGTTGGATAGATTTCCATGTTTCCTTCACATTAAAAATCGAAAAATATCTTCTTTTATATAGTCTTACTGCAATCATCTCAGATTATGGTAATTTGGTTACTAAAAAAAAATTAATTCGAATTTTCTGGACAGATTGAATTTCATAGTAAATTAACGTAATTTCTTTTGCTCCATTTTGATTGAATCAACTAAATCTCTTGTTTGAATATGGGCAAACAAATCCTTCAGTTGACAAAATAATTTGATTGAAAAATTTGGTAATATTAATATAAAAATTCAGTTTAGTGAACAAAATTGTTGTATGAAACTAAATTTTTGGTTAACATTTTATTTCAATTTTATTCTTTAAACCAAACTTGTATGCTAATATTATTAAATCTTTTTATTCATTTTATATCTAAGTAAAATTGATTAGAATATAAGACTTCTGGAGAATTTCCGAAATAGAAAACAAGTGGCTCGATAAAAATTCAATGCAGATTAATAGAGCTTTCTCTCAATATTTTGATATGAGAGAGGTGTCTTGACGTTATCGAGCCTTACGCGAACATAGTATTTATTATATAATGAGCCATATCGTATTTTTCTTAGGAAAAAATATTTAGCTGTATGTAATGTGCCTGACGAATATAAAAATTGAGCTACAAATTGTATTTATTCAAAATTTTCAGTTAGAAAAATGTAATCACATATTCATTCATTTTGAGTTTTCGAAAATATTTATTTACAAAAAACTATGATTATTTAACGAGTATTCATATTCATTTAAATATTCCAACAAAAACTGCAAAAGAAAGCTCCCATTAAGTAATCATTATCGTTTAATTATAACCAATACTTTGACGATTTTAAGTAAAAAAAAATGAATTTTTGTCATAGTAATATTTAGATTTGATGAAGAAAACTTAAAAATTTTAAAAAATATTTTAGAAAGCAATACATATTTATTTATAAGTATAATTTATTTGATATGACATAATTTTATATAAGTCTTCATTTGATATAACATATAATTTTATATAATAAATTTTTATTTGAGATGTCATTTTTATCCTCAATTTGTTAATTATATACTGTATCGCATCACTAGAGGGAGCCTCAAAAAGGGAGAGAAGCAATTACATCATGTGAATGTCCATGTCTAATTAGAATGGGGGTCACGTGATGCAGTTTACCACTCTCTTTCTTTAAAACTCTTTAAGCACCATTGATGGAGAATTCCTCTGCTGGTTTCATTGTTTTTAAAGATTTCTGTTTTCTCTTGCAGGCTTGTAAGTTGTGTGCAGATAATGCAGAGTAGAAGTAAATGCGAAAACGAAAATATTCATAATTACATTTAAAAAAAATATTCATTCAAATAGAATGAAAAAATATTTATTCGTTTCTTGATAAAAAAGAAGTATATTTGAATGGCTATTTTCATTTTTTTTATTTATTATTCGAATATTAGGTGTATTTATCGGACACAGTAACTGCGTCCCAGCAGTGATGTCCGTACTACTTAACCGGCTCAACAATAAATATATTTATTTGAACGACAGTGAAATGAATGCGTTTGCATTACTATGAAATTTGCAATTGAAACGAACAAATTCGTGTAACTAAAAAATGTTATTATTAAATGTAACATTTTATTTATTTCTGATCATTTTTTTGTCAATACAAATACATCATAATACAATTAACGAAATCATTCAACTCCAAAAAATTTTATTTGATTTGATCAAATGAGTTTTTCAGTGTAACAACCATAATTTTAAATGTGTTAAAAGTAAATGAATAATTTTCAAAAGCAAGGAGTTATGTACGTTTATTCATTGGCGTCCGTTGATGTAACAGCCTTACATTAACTATTAGCTTATGAAATTCAAAGCGACCCGCTGACAATCGAACGCTCCTTGGTCGCGAGAAAAATCGGTACCATTGACATCGAAACCCACGTCGACGATGCTTATTATTGCTATCCACTATATATTAGGTCGCACCCTTCGCATTAACATCCGAATCAGCCACAGTCTGGGCGTGATACTCGATTTATTAGCTGCCAGAAATTACGATTCGCATATTAAACCTTGGATCATAAGATGTTCTTTTGTAGAACGCTTCGTTGACATGGTTTTTAACAACTTGGTGTAATTTAGGACGCTGCTGAATTAAATTGTTGTTTTTTAAATTTTCTACAACAAATCATGATTGAACCGCAAATCAAATTAAATTCTTAATTGCTTATCTTATTTACGTATGATATATAATAAATTAATACAAATTGTTACTCTTTTTTTTTAAATCTCACTTAGAGAGGAATAAATAAATGATGAATGACATAATAGCGTTGTGTGAACCAGTTTTTAATAGCTAATATTATGGGGAAATGAGGCGGGGCGACCGAAGCAATTTTCGATCGCCGATTTAATTTAATATGCCTGCAGGAGCCAGCAATTGGTAGCACGTTAAGTAATAAAACATTATTTATTGGTAGGCGTGTTTTGCAGCGGTGTCGAAGGAATCGCGATTAACTCGTTAATTCCCGTCGTCTCAATGCTTTCCGAAGCGAATAACATCGTTGGGATCACGATGATAAAGACATTCTTTCTATCGTGGCAGCCAATCTTGCGACTCCATCTGCCATTGAAATATCACACATATCTTTTTAAGCATAATCGCTAAATGATATTGTAAATTATGTTACGATAACTTAAAAGATCGCAAATCATTTGTAGCAAATAAAAATCTCCCTCAAAGAATCTGTTGCATATCATTTATTTATTATTTTAATTTGATTGTAGTATCTTATATTTTTTCAAATTGTGTACATTCTTTATTATATATAATTACACGGAAGATAGAATAATAACATATACTTAATTGGAATTTTAAAGTCATATTTCAATCATGATATGATAATATACACTGTTATAAATCTTAAATTTTATTAACTTTTAATGTAGACTATTAAAAATTTCATGAAATTTAATATACCTTTAAGTTACACAATTTAATACAACAATTTTCTATATAGAAAAAAAGTGTGTACAGTTAGGTTAGCTATAGGTAGCTAAATTTAGATATCTTTAGATAGTAAATATAGTAAAATGTGTATAAAAGTGTCCTTATAATAATATATATTTGAAAACTTGTGCAAGTGCAATGAATCGACAGATCATTTTTTCCAATAGATGCTGCTTTTTTCAAGAATCTATGAATGGATTTGCTATGTAGATCATTAACATCAATTCGCACAAGCGTCAATAAAAGAAATTGAAAATCTAGATTTCGGCGTGAACGAACAGCTTATTAAAGGACATGTTTCCTTGGAATACAGCTACTTTTCGGGGATAATTCGGTGGCATTCGGACGCTTATACAAACGCGTTCCTGCCGAACATTCTGTAGTACATGTCATTTATATGTGGTATATGTTATTTATATTGCACATATACCTTGTTTTGTCAGCACTCGAATATGAGGTTAATATTTCAAACAAACAATTTATGAAAAGAGAAAAAGGGAAGTGTGTAAATACAAAAATAGATTTCACGCATATAATAAAATTAAATAACATTTATCTCAACGTCCGGATTTTTTAAAAATTTATATTTTGAAACATTTGCATTGAACGTCGCGATTTTGCATTGTGTGATGCATTTTATGCAATCGCTACGCTGTGTATGAAACATTGTATCTGCCAGTGATACCGCTGCTGTTTTCGTTACACGCCATTACACCGTTACATCCACGCTAAATATCCGGTTTGGTGAACCGTAGTAAACAAGCCTCCCAATTTGCTTTTACATCCGATTCT